>Ga0114129_10002854_pt1 | contig 24166 bp, 25 predicted proteins | sample RhiMetdeltSRZDD1_FD_80071 | JGI IMG/M metagenome (GOLD analysis project Ga0114129, IMG submission 80071) | Populus rhizosphere microbial communities from Tennessee, USA - Rhizosphere MetaG P. deltoides SRZDD1 (version 2) (version 2) | ecosystem: Host-associated > Plants > Roots > Rhizosphere >...
CACGGCGCCGAGGTCCACGTCGATGGCGGCGTCAACCGCGAGACCGCGGAGCTCGTCGGCGGGCTCGGCGCGGACATCCTCGTCGTCGGCTCGGCGCTGTGGATCAAGGGCCACGACATGGGCCGCGAGATCCGACTCGTCCGGGCCCTCGCCGACGAGGGCTACCAGTACCAGCTCAACGACGGCAAGCCCCCGATCCCGCGGGACAAGCTCGTGACGTTCGCCACGCTGCCGCGGCCTAACGCGATCACGCTCCGATCCGAGATCGAGGCCGGCGGCATCCCGGTCCTCTTGTTCCGGACGGATCCGTCGGACACCGAAACCCCGGACGCGGTCCGCGATTGGGATCTGCTGCTCCCGGCGAGCGCCGAGTCGATCGCGATCGAGCGGTATGGCGCCCGGCGCGATAGGCTCGCCCGCGCCGCGACCACGTCGAAGCCCGCGTGACCGACGAAACCACCGCCGTCGCGGCGCTCGAGCCCGGCGGCCTCGCGGAGCCCGAGCTGTGGCGCCGCAACCGGCGGCTGCTGCTGTGGTCGGTCGGTGCGTATGTCGCCGTCCTGTCCGTCCTGATGATCGTCGGCGGCGTCTCGATCACGCCCGACGTGCTGCTCATTGCGCTCGGGCTCGCGGCGGTCCTGCTGGGTCGCGGTCGCCTCTTTGCGCGCGACTGGGTGCCGTTCATCGGCCTGTTCCTCGCGTACGAGCTCATGCGTGGCTTTGCCGACAACCTCGGCGGGGCCGTCCACGAGGCGGACGTTCTCGGCCTCGAACGCACGCTCTTCGGCGGCCTCCTGCCGACGCAGGTCCTCCAGGCCGCATTCCATCCCGCGACCGGCGTCGATCCGCTCGCGATCGCCGGCACGATCTTCTACCTGCTCCACTTCCCGCTGCCGCTCGCCGTGGCGTTCTTCCTGTGGCTGCGCCGCCGGCGCGCGTACTACGACTTCGTCGCGGCGCTGATCCTGCTGTCGATGGCCGGCTTCGCGACCTACCTCTTCCTCCCGGTCGCGCCGCCGTGGCTCGCCGCGGAGCACGGTCTGATCAATGGTCCCGACGGCCTGCCCGCGATCACCTACCTCAAGGCCCAGGGCTTCAACGACCTCGCCCGGATCTTCGGGTTCGAAGGACGCTTCCTGTTCAGCTACGCGATCTACGACATCAACCCGAACCAGGTTGCGGCATTCCCGTCGCTCCACGCCGCCTATCCGTTCCTCGGCTTCCTCTTCGCCCGTCGAAGCTTCGGCCGGCCGGGCTGGCTTGTCCTCGCCTACGCCGCGGGGGTCTGGTTCGCGATCGTCTATCTCGCCGACCACTACGTCGTCGACGTGCTCGGCGGGCTCGCCTACGCGTCCCTCGCGTACATCGCCGTCGTCCACGCGCCGGGCTGGTTCCGACGGTTCGTGGACCGGGCGGCGGACCCTGCGCTCGGCAGCACCGTCGCCGCGGCCGATAGCGGCGACGCTGCCGCGGCGGGACAGCTTCGTGGCCGGATTCCGTGGCGAGCGCTGCGGCCGGGTCTGCTCGTCGCGGCCGGAGGCGTCGTTGGCGTCGCGGTGATGGGCCTCGGAAACGTCCTCGGCGGGATGAACTCGCCGCTGTTCCTCGTCCCCTGGGCGTTCGTCATCGGCGGCCTCGTCTGGGCCGCAACGAGACTGTTCGCGGAGCCAGCCGGCCGCTGATGCGGGCGCTGCTGCAGCGGGTCGAACGCGCGGAGGTTCGCGTCGCTGACGCTGTCGTCGGATCGATCGGGCGCGGGTTGCTCGTGTTCGTCGGGGTCGGCCATGCGGACGACGAGGCGACCGCGGACGCGCTCGCGAGGCGGATCGCCGAGCTGCGGATCTTCGAGGATGACGCCGGCCGGACGAACCGCTCGCTGCTCGACGTCTCGGGCGAGGCCCTCGTGGTCAGCCAGTTCACCCTGTACGCCGATACGTCGCGCGGCCGTCGGCCCGGGTTCACGGACGCAGCCGCGCCGGACGTGGCGGAGCGGCTCTACGAGCGAGTCCGGGTGGGCCTGCGCGGCGCCGGGGTGGCGCGCGTCGAGGGTGGTCGATTTGGGGCGACGATGGCGGTCGAGCTGGTGAACGACGGACCGTTCACGATCTGGCTCGACAGCGCCGAGCGGGCGTTGCCCGGCGGGAGCTAGGTTCGGGCGGACTTCGTCCGGGTGCGAAGGCAGCGCGTGCAGACGAGCGCCTTCGTCGGTCGGCCGCCGACGTCCACGACCGCGGGCTGGAGGTTCGGCTGATAGCGGCGGTGGGCGCGCACGCGGTTCGAGCCCGATGACTGCGGGTTGAACCCGCCCATCGAAACTTTGCCGCAGATCGCGCAGGAGCGGGCCATCTCGTCCTCGAATGTGCTCGGTCAGGGAAGCGCCCGGGCCGATGGCCCGAGCGGGGCGGTACGATACCACAGACCTTTCCGCCGCCCGCCGGCGGGAGCTGGCCCCACCGCTGCGAGGATCCAGGTCCGTGCCCAACGAACCCGCTCCCGGTCGCGCGGTCGTGACCCGTCGGGCGATCCGCGACATCGTTCGCGCCGCGACGCTCGGCTCGTACGGCGTGACCGGCTTCGCGGGTGGCGCGATCGATGAGCTGTTCGCACGCCTCGGGCTCGCGTCGCCGGGACTCAGCGTGGATGTCGATGACGGACTGTCGATCGAGCTCGATCTCAGCGTTGCGTATGGCGTGCCCGTTGCCGAGGTTGCGCGCCAGGTCGATTCCGCGATTCGCTACCGGATCCGACAGGCGCTCGGGCGCGAGGTCGATTCGCTCACGATCCGTGTCGGCGGCCTCGTCTGCCCGCCGGGTTCGCTGCCCGAGGCACCCGCTGGCAGCCGTTCGAGGCGCCGGTCCGCGCGCGCGGCCGGCAGCACGGACCTCGCCGAGAGCGGCACCGACGTCGCCTGATGGCCCGTCGCTCATGTGACGGCGCGGGGCTGCTCGAGGCCTTCCGCGCCGCGGTTGCGAACCTCGAGTCGTCCGTCGACGAGATCAACGGCCTGAACGTCTTCCCGGTTCCCGACGGCGACACGGGCTCGAACATGTTCGCGACGGTCCGGGCCGCGCTGACCGAGGCGGACGGTGCCGGCCCGGGTGCAGGCGCCGATCGGATCGCGGCGGCCGCAAGCTTCGGTGCGCTGATGGGGGCGCGCGGCAACTCCGGCGTGATCACGAGCCAGATCCTGCGCGGCGTCGCCGAGGGGCTGGCCGGCAAGTCGCGCTTCAACGGGCTCGATCTCGCGAATGCGCTGGACGGCGGCGCGAAGGCCGCGTACGGCGCCGTCGCGAAGCCGGTCGAAGGCACGATCCTGACGGTCATTCGCGAAGCTGCGGCCGCCGCCGTGACAGCCTCCGAGGCGCAGAACGACCTCGAATCGGTCCTCACCGCGACCCTCGACGCGGCCGAGAAGGCGGTCGCGAAGACCCCGTCCTTGTTGCCGATCCTGCGCGAGGCCGGTGTCGTCGACTCCGGCGGGCAGGGGCTGTACCGACTCCTCCAGGGCACGCTCCTGCATCTCATCGGCCGGGCGCCGGTCGCCACGGGCAAACGCGCCGCAGCCAAGGCCGCGGTGCTCATCGCGCACGCTGACGAAGGCTTCGGCTACGAGACGATGTACCTGCTGCAGGCGCGCGCCGGCGAGCGGCTGGACGTCGATGCGATCAAGGGCTACCTGGAATCTGTCGGGGAATCGGTCCTCGTCGCCGGCGACGCGCGGGCCGTCAAGGTCCACGTCCACAACGAGCGGCCGGACCTCGTCATCGGCTATGGCATCACCGCCGGTGACCTGTCGCGCATCAGCGTCGAGAACCTCGACAACCAGACGCGCGACGTGCGCGAGACGCGGGCCGCCGAGTTCGCAGGCGATGGTGAGGGACCGCCACCCGCAGGCGAAATGGCCGACGCGACAGACGGTGCCGCCGGTCCGGCCCCGGCCCCGAGCGCCGCGACGATCCCGCTCGGCGTGGTCGCGGTGGCCGCGGGCGAGGGCCTCGCCGCGATCTTCCGCGACTTCGGCGTCAGCCGCGTCGTCGCCGGCGGCCAGTCGGCGAACCCGAGCACGGGTGAGCTCATGGAAGCGGTCCGCTCGGTCGACGCCCGGGAGATCCTCATCCTGCCGAACAACCCGAACGTCATCCTCGCAGCCCGGCAGGTCGCCCAGATGGCCGATCGCCCGGTCGCGGTGGCCGCGACGCGCAACGCCGCAGAGGGATTTGCCGCGCTCCTGGCCCTCGATCCGTCGCTCGCGGCGGCCGGGAACGCCGAGGCGATGACCGCAGCCGGTCGCGCGGTCCAGACGCTGGCCGTCACCGAGGCCGTCCGCGATGCGACGATCGGCGGCGTGAAGGTCAAGATCGGCCAGACGATCGTGCTCGACCCGGACGACGGCCTCGTTGCCGTGAACGACGACACCGACACGGCCGTCCTCACCGCCGTCGGCAAGCTCAACGCTGGCTTCGAGCTGGTCACGATCTACTACGGCGAGGATGCCGAGCTCGGCGACACGGAAGCCATTGCCCGCAAGATCGGCGCGGCCGTCAGCGGAGCGGAGATCGAGGTGGTCCGCGGCGGCCAGCCGTACTACCGCTACCTCATCTCGGCCGAGTAGGTGAGCGGCGCGGCCGGCGCCCGGGCGGCGACGCCCGCCCGACGACGGGTCTCCCTCCCGCCGCCCGCCTCGGCGGCAGAGCTGCTCGAGCGGCCGCTCGGCCTGTCCGGCCTGCCCGCGGCGGCCACGCTCCGCCGCACCGGCGCGCGGCTCGGCCTCTCGACGGTCCGCGACCTCCTCTTCCACCTGCCTCGGCGGTATGACGACCTGCGCGAGATGGCGAAGCTCGACGAGCTGTTCTTCCGGCCCGACGGCGACGTCATCTCGGCTCGGGTCCGCGTCGACGACATCCGCGTCGAGCCGACGTTTCGGCGGCGCGTCCAGCGCACGGTCGCCATGCTCTCGGACGAGACCGGCTCGATCCAGGCGACGTGGTTCGGCCGGCGGTTCATCGAGCGGCGCCTGCATCGCGGCGACGCGATCGTCGTCAGCGGCCGGCTGAAGCGCCTCGGTGCCCGCCAGGTCCTCGACGATCCGGAGTTCCAGCTCGACGACGGCTCGGCCGTCCTGCACGCGGGTCGCATCGTCCCGGTCTACCGGCTGACGGCCGGCCTGACGGCGAACACGCTGCGGCGGACGATGCGCCTGGCGCTCGATCGCGCCGGGCACGAGTATCCCGAGTACCTGCCGGGCGACGTCGCGACCGGCGCCGACCTCCTGCCGATCGGCACGGCGATCGAGGAGGCCCACTACCCGACGACGTTCGAACGGCGCGACGCCGCGATTCGCCGACTCGCGTTCGACGAGCTGCTCGCGCTCCAGCTCGGGATGGTCGCGCGGCGCCGCCAGCGCGGTCTCACGAGCGGCCGGCCGATCGTGATCGACGACGCCGCCGATGCCAGGGTCCGGGCGGAGATCGTTGGCGGCCTCGCGGCGAAGGTCGGCCGGGCGGTCGAACTCACGCCCGATCAGGACGCAGCGATCAGCGCGGTGCGGGCCGACATCGGCGCTGCAACGCCGATGCTGCGGCTCCTGCAGGGCGACGTCGGCTCGGGCAAGACCGCGGTTGCGGCCTGGGCGCTCGCGGCCACGGCACTCTCGGGCCGCCAGGCGGCGCTGCTTGCGCCGACGGATCTCCTTGCTCGACAGCACCAGCGGACGCTCAATGAGCTCCTCGGGCCGTTGAACCTGCCGATCGAGCTGCTCGTCGGTTCGCTGGCGGCCGGCGACGCCCGGGCCACCCGCGACCGGATCGCGAGCGGGCTCGCCCCGATCGTCGTGGGGACGCACGCGCTGATGAGCGAATCCGTGGCCTTCGTCGACCTCGCGCTCGCGGTCATCGACGAGCAGCATCGCTTCGGCGTCGACCAGCGGGCGGCGCTCGAAGCCAAAGCGACCGGCGCGTCGCCGCACGTCCTGCTCATGACCGCCACGCCGATCCCGAGAACCCTCGGCCAGATCGTCTACGCGGATCTCGACGTCACGGACCTGCGAACGCCGCCGGAGGGCCGGCGACCGGTCCGGACCGGCGTGAAGCGGCCAAACGAGCTCGAAGCCACGTGGGCGAAGGTCCGCGAAGAGGCCCGAGCCGGTCACCGGACGTTCGTGGTCGTGCCCCGGATCGGCGATCCGGAGTCCGAGGACCCGGCCGATCCCGACTCCGCCGCAATCGCTGCCGAGGCCGAGTTCGAACGCCTCCAGGGCATCCTGCCCGACCTCCGGATCGGCCTCGTCCACGGCCGCTTGCGACCGGCGATCCGCGACACCGAGATGGCGCGCTTTCGCGATGGCAGCCTCGATGTCCTCGTCGGCACGACCGTTGTCGAGGTTGGCGTCGACGTTCCCGAGGCGACGATGATGATCGTGGAGGGCGCCGACCGGTTCGGCCTGGCCCAGCTCCACCAGCTGCGCGGCCGCGTCGGTCGCGGTGAGGCGGAGTCGTTCTGCGTGCTCGTCTCGGACTCCGAGGACGACACCGCGAAGGCCCGCCTCCAGGCGATCCGCGAGCTGCGTGACGGCTTCGCCCTCGCCGAGCGGGACTGGGAGCTGCGCCGAGAGGGTGACGTCCTCGGCCTGTCGCAGAGCGGGCTGCCGCCGCTCCGGGTCGCCTCCATCAACCGCGTCGAGCACCGCGGCCTGGCGGTCGAGGCCCGCACCGCCGCGGAGACCCTACTCGACGAGCGGGGCGGCCTCCGCTCAGGTCACGAAGCGCTGGCGAGCGAGCTCGCACGCGGCTGGCTTGCTCGTGTCGCGGCCGGCGAAGCGGGCGGTGCAGCCTGAGATGGCGGATGCCGGTCGGGTGATCGCCGGGACCGCCCGCGGCCTCCGCCTGCAGGCACCCGGCGGCGCGACGCGGCCGCTCGGCGACCGGGTCAAGCAGACGCTGTTCGCGATCCTCGAGCCGGAGCTTCCGGGCGCGGCCGTCCTCGACCTCTTCGCCGGCAGTGGTGCCGCGGGCATCGAAGCAGCCTCGCGTGGAGCAGCCGCGGTGACGTTCGTCGACCGCGACCCGACGGCCATCGACACGATCCGCGCGAACCTCGAACGAACCCACCTGGCCGGCCCCACGAGCCGTGTCGTGCGCGCGGAGGCGGCGTCATGGCTGGCCAAACCCTCGCCGGCAGGTGCCCCGTTCGACGTCGTCATCCTCGACCCGCCGTACGCCGAGCCCGCGCTCCTCGCACGGACCCTCGAGCGCCTCGGCGAACCGGGCGCCGCCCTCCTGGGCCCGGTCGCCATCGTCGTCGCGAAGCATTTCTGGCGTGACCGGCCGCCGGCGCGGATAGGCCTGCTAGCATCGGTCGACGAGCGCCGCTTTGGTGAAACGGCGCTCACGTTCTACCGACGCAGCGACGAGAGCGAGCGCACGTGAAGGTCGCCGTCTACCCCGGGTCGTTCGACCCGATCACGAACGGTCATCTCGACATCATCGACCGGGCGCTCGAGGTCTTCGACCGCCTGATCGTCGGCGTCCTGGCGAACCCCCGGAAGGCGCCGCTGCTCGCCGTTGACACGCGGATCGAGGTGATCAAGGCGGCGTTGACGGAGGCGGACCTGCCGGAGGATCGGATCGACGTCGAATCGTTCGACGGCCTGACCGTCGACTTCTGCGTCGCCAGTGGCGCGGGCTCGATCGTCCGCGGCCTCCGAGCGATCTCGGACTTCGAGCTCGAGATGCAGCTCGCGCACAACAACCGGCGCCTCGCCCCGGGCATCGACACCGTGTTCTTCATGACCGCGGTCGAGCACGGCTACGTCAGCTCGAGCCTCGTGAAGGAGATCGCCCAGTTCGGCGGCGACATTGGCGAGATGGTGCCGGCCGCAGCAGCGGCGGCGCTTCGGGACGCGCTCCCGGGCTGACCGCGGATAGCGTCGCCCGCCGGGCGAGCAGCCGTCCCCGCGCATGCGATAATCGGGCGACAGGGCCACACCGGCTCGGAGGGACCGACCGCTGGACATCATCTTCCTGCTCGAGCGACTGGAGTCCCTCGTCGCCAACGGCAAGCCGCTGCCGCTGACGCGCAACGCGATCGTCGATCGCGAGGAGATCCTCAAGCAGATCGACCTGCTCCGCGCGGCCATCCCCGAGGAGGTTCGCGCCGCGAAGCGGATCAACTCGGAAGGCGAGCGGATCATGGAGAAGGCGAACGAGGAGGCGGATCGGATCCTCGCGCGTGCCCAGGAGCAGGCCGCGTTCCTCATCGGCGAGCGAGGCCTGACCCAGGCGGCGGAGGCCGAGAGCAACCGGATCGTCGGTCAGGCCGAGAACGATGCCGACGAGGTCCGTCGCGGCGCCGACGAGTACGCCGTCCAGGTCCTGCTCTCGCTTGAAGGCGAAGTCGTGCGGACGCTCCAGGGCATCAAGAAGGGCATCGCGGTCCTCGATGAGCGTCGAGCCGAGCTGCGCGACGAGGATGCCGAGGCGAACGGGCAGGCTGGCGACGAGCCGAACGACGGCGAGTACGACGCGGATGCCGCCACCGAGGACGACGAGACGGCCGACGCGGCGCCTTCCGGCCGCTGGTGAGCCGCCGGTCCGAGGACCGGCCGTTCCTGGAACCGTTCGCCGGCCTCCTTGGTGAGGTCTACGGCTCGACCCGGGAGTTCGACATCGGTCCCGCCGAGCTCTCCGTCGACGACCAGCTCCAGCTGGCCGAACCGATTCGCGGCCACGGTCGGGCGACGCGAACGAATCGCGGCCTGCTCCTCGATGTCGAAGCCGAGACGGCGCTTGCCGAGACCTGCAGCCGGTGCCTCGATCCCGCGCGGACGTCGCTCAGGATCGCGTTCGAGGAGGAGGTCCTGCCGAGCCTCGACCTGGCGACCGGCGCCCCGATCGACGCTGCTGTCGAGCCGGAGGTCGTCCGCCTCGACGACCACCATCGTCTCGATCTCGAACCGCTGTTGCGCGAGGCGATCTCGCTGGCCGAGCCGATCGCGCCACTGTGCCGGCCGGACTGCCCGGGCCTGTGCGTGACCTGTGGTGCGCGGCTTGCCGACGATCCGGCGCACCACCACGACGACGACGACATCGACCCGCGCCTGGCGGTGCTGAAGGCGCTGGCGGTCGACGCCGAGGGCGAGAACGGCTAGACTCCGCCGGCCGCAATCGAACACGAAAGGAGCCCCACGACCCGATGGGCGTGCCCAAACGAAAGGTTTCCCACGCCCGCCAGGGCGACCGCCGGGCGCATCTTGCGCTCAGCCTGCCCGCGCTCGAGGAGTGTCCCCACTGCCACGAGCCGAAGCGGTCGCATCGCGCGTGTCCGAATTGTGGCTTCTACGGCGGCCGCCCCGTCCTCGAGCTGAAGACGCCCAAGGACGAACCGGCGCCGTCCTGAGGACGCTCACCCGATGACCGCCCCGCGAACCGACGACCGGGGCGGCGTCCGCGTCGCCGTCGACGCGATGGGCGGGGACCACGGGCCCGCCGAGATCGTGCCCGGCGCCCTCGACCACGCGCGCGCCAACCCCGATGACGAGGTCCTCCTCGTCGGCCAGCCGGACGCGCTCGCGTTGTTCGGGCCGTTCCCGGCCAACGTCCGGATCGTCCCGGCGGCCGAGGTCATCGGGATGGACGAGCATCCGGCGCTCGCATTGCGCGAGAAGAAGAACGCCTCGATCCTCGTCGCCTGCGACCTCGTCAAGCGAGGCGAGGCGGACGCCGTCATCACCGCGGGGCACACCGGAGCGGCGATGGCCGCGGCCATCCTGCGGATCGGGCGCCTGCCCGGCGTCGATCGCCCGGCGCTCGCCGTCCAGATGATTCGGTCAGGCACCCCGTTCGTGCTCCTCGACATCGGCGCGAACCCCGACTCGAGCGCGGAGAACCTCGCCCAATACGCCCGGATGGGTGCGATCTTCGCGGAGCGTGTGCTCGGCGTCGCGAAGCCGCGCGTCGCGCTCCTCTCGATCGGGGAGGAGAAGGGCAAGGGCGACCTGCGGATCCAGCGCGCGACCGAGCTCCTCGACCTCTCGGGCCTGAACTTCGTCGGCAACGTCGAGGGCCGCCACCTGACCGGCGACTTCGCCGACGTTGTCGTGACGGATGCGGTCGCCGGCAACGTCGTGATCAAGTTCTTCGAGGGCCTGTCGGGCTTCATCTTCGACCTGTTCCGCGCCGAGTTCGGCAGGAACCTTCGCGGCAAGCTGGCATACCTGCTGCTGCGGCCCGGGGTGGACCGGATTCGCGAAGTCTTCGACTACGAACGCGCTGGGGGCTCGCCGCTGCTCGGCGTTCGAGGCGTCGTGGTCATCACCCATGGCCGCGCGAAGCGGCGAATGGTCAGCTTCGGCTGCGCGGTGGCGGCGCGGACAGCCCGGACCAGTGTCCCTGCGCTCATCGCGGAAGCGCTGCGCGAGGACGCGGCGAGGCTCGGTGCGGCCCCCGAGACGGGACCTGTGCAGGCGCGCACAGAGTCCGTTGAGGCCGTTGCGGCCGTTGACGCGGTCGAAGCCGGCGCCGAGGGCCGCTCGTGAGCGGCCCGACGCTCGACATCGGCCGCCCGGTCGTCGAGGAGATGGTCCGCCTCGCGGCGCTGGAGGTGCCCGGGATCCTGCGGGTCGGGCGCGGCGGCGCGGCCGTCGCGGCCTGGTTCGCCGGCCCGCCGGTCAAAGTCCGCGTCCGAGACGGCAAGGTCGACGTCCGGCTCTGGGTCATCGCTCGACCGGCCGTCGCGCTGCAGCCCCTCGCCAGGCAGGTCAGCGGCGCGGTCGGAGCGGCCGTCGAACGGCTCCTTGGCCTGCAGCTCGGATCACTGACTGTCGTCATCGATGGCGTCGGCGGCTGACCGCCACCGCGGTCGGCGCGAGGCCCGACGCGTTGCCCTGACCGCGATCTTCGAGGCCGACTTCGGGCAGCACACCGCCGAGGCTGTCCTGGAGCGCGAGCTCGAGCGCGTCGCGGACCCTTCGACCGCCGAGCTGGCCCGCGAGATCGTCACCGCGGTGGTTCGGAATCGCGACACGCTGGACGCCCGGATCCAGGCCGCGGCCCCGCGCTACCCGATCGTTTCGATGGCCCCGATGGACCGCGCGCTGCTCCGTTCCGGCCTTGGTGAGGTGCTACACTCGCCGACGCCGGCCCGGGTGGCGATTGCCGAGTGGGTCGAACTGGCACGGATCTACAGCGGAGACCCGATGCGCCGCCTCCTGAACGGGGTGCTCGGGCGGATCGCAGCCGAATCGACCGGCGGAGAATCGCCGGGACCCAGCTCCGAGGAGGGAGTCAGTGGCCACGACGTACGACCGGCTGAAGAAGATCGTCGTCGAACAGCTCGGCGTGGACGAGGACGAAGTCAAGCCGGAAGCGTCGTTCGTCGACGATCTGAACGCTGACTCGCTCGACCTTGTCGAGCTGATCATGAGCCTCGAGGAAGAGTTCGGGACCGAGATCTCGGACGAGGATGCCGAGCGGATCCGGACCGTCAACGACGCCGTCGAGTACATCGACGAGCGGTCTTCCTGAGGCGAGCCGAGCGGCGGTAGCCGACCCGAGGACGTGCACCCGGCCGACCCGTTCGCCAAACGACTCGGCCTCGCCGTCCGGAATCGCGACCTCCTCGCCCAGGCGCTCACCCACTCGAGCTACGTCCACGAGCATCCCGGGCTGACGCCGGGTCACAACGAGCGCCTCGAGTACCTCGGCGACGCGGCGGTCAACCTGGCGCTCTCGGAGGCGCTCTATGCGCGGCACCCGGACGATGACGAGGGCGTTCTCTCCGCACGCCGGGCGGCGATCGTGAGCACGACCGGCCTCGCCCGCCTCGCCGGCCGCCTCGAGCTCGGCGAGCACCTCCGGCTCGGGGAAGGGGAGTCGCACCGCGGCGGGCGGCTCCGGCCGTCGCTCCTCGCCTCGTCGTTCGAGGCGGTCGTCGGCGCCCTGTACCTCGATCTCGGGTGGCCGAAAACCCGCGACTGGATCATCGGGCTCGCCGAGCCGGACATCAGCCTCGAGACCGCGCCGCTCTCGCTGAAAAGCCCGAAGAGCCGGCTCCAGGAGCACACCCAGCGAACGACCGGCGGCCGGCCCGCGTACCGCGTCCTCGAGGCGACCGGGCCGGACCACGAAAAGCATTTCCGGGTCGAGGTCGCGGTGGACGGCGTCGTCCTCGGCGCGGGCGCGGGTCTGTCGCGGCGAACCGCTGAGACCGCGGCGGCCTCCGAGGCCCTCGAGACGCTGCGCCGTCGCGACACCACGGAGCCGCAGGCGTGACGGCTCCGGCGCGGCTGCTCTCGATCCGGCTCCAGGGCTTCAAGTCGTTCGCCGAACGGACGCACGTCGAGTTCGGGCCCGGGATCAGCGCGGTCGTCGGCCCGAACGGCTCGGGCAAGAGCAACCTCGCCGACGCCCTTCGCTGGGCGCTCGGAGAGCAGGGCCGGGCGCTCCGGACACGAAAGGCCGAGGACGTCATCTGGGCCGGCTCGGAACGCCGCGCGGCCGTCGGCATGGCGGACGTCCAGCTGAGCCTCGACAACGGCGACGGGCTGCTGCCGGTCGATTACGGCGTCGTCGAGCTGGGCCGACGCCTGTACCGCTCGGGCGAGAACGAATACCTCATGAACCGGACGCGGGTCCGGCTTCGAGACCTCGTCGACCTCCTGGACGCCGCCCACCTCGCCGAGAACGCGTTCCTGTTCATCGGCCAGGGCATGGTCGACCAGGCGCTCGCGCTGCGCCCGGAGGAGCGACGGCCGCTCTTCGAAGAGGTCGCCGGCGTTCGTCGCCACGATCGGCGGCGGCGCAAGGCCGAGGAACAGCTCGTCGAGTCCGAGGCGAACCTGGCGCGCGTCGAGGACATCCTCGCCGAGCTGCGGCCGCAGGTTCGGCGGCTCGCGGCGCAGGCCGAGCAGCAGCTGACCCGGGACGAGGCCGGCGCGGCCCTCGCCCGGGCGATCCTGCAGTCCGCCGCTGCGCGCTGGCATGGGCTCGCCTCCCGGACCGCCGATGCCCAGCGCCAGCTCACCGGCGCGCGTGCGCGCGCTGACGCAGCGCTGGCGGAGCTGACAACGGCCGAGGAGGCGGTCTCCGCCGTCTCAGTCGATCTTGCCGCTCGCGGCGACCTCGCTCGCACTCGCCGGGCGGAGCACGACGCAGCGCTCAGCGCTCTCACCGACGCGCGGCTCGCCGACGGTCGCGTCCGCGCGGAGCTGACCGCGATCGACCGCGACGCCGATCGAATCGCCGCCGAGACGACCGCCGTCGTTGGCGACCTCGAGCGCGAGCGGCGAGTCCTCGCCGAGCCGGAGCCCGCCCGGGATCTCGACGCGGAGGCCGCGGCGGAGGCCGTGACGAGGGCGCTCGCGGAGGCGCGCGCCGAGGTCGCTGCGCTCCGCTCGACGACGCGGGCCGAGGACGCCGAGCAGGCCGCGGTTCGTCGAGCCGGAGAAGCGCGCTCGGCCGAGCTCGAGACCGCCCGGCGGCGCCTTGCCGACGCGCTGCGCCGAGCCGAGGCGGAGCGTGTGGCCGCCACGGAGGCGATCGGCCGGCGCACCGAGGCCGAAGCCTCGCAGACGAACGCGCATGTGGCGCTGCTCGCGGCGCAAGCGCGCGCAACGGAGCTCGACCAGGCCGAGACGAGCGCCCGCAATGCCGCGGAAGCTGCCCGAAGCGCCCGCGTGGCGTCGGATCTCCGGCTGACCGAGGCCGAAGCCGCCGAGCGGATGGCCCGTCAGGGCGTTGCGGCAGCCACCGCGCGGGCGGCTGACGGTCCCGATCCGGGGCTGCTGAGCGCCGTCGAACGCAGCGGCGGTCGTCGGCTCGCGGACGGGTTGGACGTCGAGCCGCGGTTGCGCGCGGCGGTCGAGGCGGCGCTCGGCGACCTGTCGGATGGGGTCTCCCTGCCCGCGAGCGCGATCGGCACGCTCGACGACGGCGTCCGCGGCGCCATCCTCGTGGCGGAACGCGCGGCGACAACAGCGTCCGCGGCGTCCGAGAGCGCGTCGCCGGCCGTCGCCGAGCTCCTGCGCACCGTGGAAGCCCGCGGTGGCGGGCGTCTCGACACAGCCGTTCGGCGCGATCACGGCGGCGCCGTTCGCTTCGCGCTCCGGCGGACCGTCTGGTTGCCCGATCTCGAGGGTTGCCTCTCGATCCAGGCTGCGCTGCCACCCGGCTGGATCGCCGTCACGATTGCCGGCGATGGCGTCGTCGACGAGGCGACCGTCCGGCTCGGAGCCGATGCGGGTCCGTTGACCCTCGCGGCCGAGCGAACGAGACTTGAGGCGGAGCTCGCGATGGCCGTGACGGGCCGGGAAGCCGCGACGCAGAGCGTCGAGACGGCGACGGCGGCGCTCGCGGCGGCTGAGGAAGCTCTGGCCCGGATCACGACCGAGCGCCGGGCGGCAGCGCTTGCACTCGGCGATGCCGAGGAGGCCGATCGCACCGCTGCGCGGGCCTTGGACGTCGCGCTTCGGAGCGCGGCCTGGGCGGAGGCGCAGGCGGGCCAGCGCGAGGGCGAGCTGGCGCGAGCCCGTGCGGTCGTCGCGGAGCTTGAGGCTGCCAATACGGTCGTGGAGGCGGCCGCAGCCCTTTCGCCGGCAACGGTCGCGAAGTCGGCGGCGGCATCCGAGCAGGGGCTGGCAACCTGGACGAGCCGCCTCGCCGAGCTCGAGACGCGCGCTCGGACGCTCGAGGCCGCAGCGAGCGCGAGCGAGACCGCCCGGCGCGACGTGCTCAACCGACGAGCCCGCGCCGAAGCGTCCGTCCAGCTCACCGAAGAACGCCACGCCCGGCTCGTCGAGGAAGGCCGGCGGGTCAGCCAGCGCGGCACCGCTGGGCGGACGGAGCTCACCCGTCTGAGTGGCCTGATCGCGGTCGCGGAGGCAGCGGAGATCGCGGCGCGGGGCGCCCTCGAGGCGGTCCTCGATGCGGACGCCGAGGACCGCCGGCGGCTGTCGGACCTCGAGGCCGCGGCGACCGCCGCTAGGGGCGCCCTCCGCGAGGGCGACGAGGCGGCCCGTCGGGCCGAGTCGGTCGAGCTCGAAGCGCGACTCGGGTTGGATGCCCTGCGCGATGCCGTGCTCGTCGACATCGCGGCGCTCGGACCGGTTGGGCTCGCCGCGCTGGAGGCGGAGGCCGGCCATCCGAGCGAGGCAACCGTTATCACACCGCCAAGCGAGTCCACGACCGAGGCATCGACCCAGCAAGGCGACGACACGGACGAGGACGCCGAGTCGTTGGCGTTCGAGCCGGCGTTCGCGGCGGCCGCAGCGGCGTGGGCTGCCGCGGAGGCAACCGAGGAGGCGCCATCGGCCGGGCGCCTGGCATCGCTCCGGCGGCGGTTCCACGAGCTCGGCGCACCGAACCCGTACGCCGCCGAGGAATATCGCGAGATCCGCGACCGGGTCACCAGCCTCGATGCCCAGGACGCGGACCTCCGCAGCGCGATCGCGAGCACGCGGGCGCTGATCGAGGAGCTCGATGCGCTGATCTCGAGCCAGTTCGAGACGACATTCCGAGCCCTCGAGGCGGCCTTCGACCGGCGCTTCCGGCAGCTGTTCGGCGGCGGCTACGCGCGGCTCTCGCTGACCGACCCCGACGACCTCGCCGGCAGTGGCGTCGACATCGTCGCGCGGCCGCCGGGCAAGAAGGCCCAGGCGCTGGCGATGCTCTCGGGCGGCGAGCGGGCGCTGACCGCGGTCGCCCTGCTGTTCGCGATGCTCGAGGTCCGACCGGTGCCGTTCTGCGTGCTCGACGAGGTCGACGCGGCGCTGGACGAGGCGAACATCGGGCGCTTCACGAGCGCACTTCGTGAGCTCGCGGCAACGACCCAGTTCGTCGTCATCACCCACAACCGCGGCACGATCGAAACCGCGGACGCGCTGTACGGCGTCACGGTCGGCGACGACTCCGTCAGCCGCGTCATCAGCCTCCGGCTCGAGGATGCGCGCGCGCTCGCGGGCGACGAACCGGCGCCGACGGACGAGCCCACCGCCGTCCCGGCATGAGCGACGAGCCGCGGCCCGATGCCGGTCGCGCTCATGGACAGAACGCGGACATCGAGACCGGGACCGAGCCGAGCCGGCGGGGCTTCATGGCCAGGTTGCGCGAGGCGCTCGTCGTGCCGGCCATCGAATTCGTCGACTGGGGCGCCGTGGAGGAGTCGCTGATCGCCGGCGATGTCGGACCGCTCTTGGCGTCGAGCGTCACGCATACGGCGCGGCGGCGCCTCGAGGCCAGGCAGGCGCGCTCCGGCGTGGAGGCCGTGCGACAGGCCCTCGAAGCCCAGCTCCCGGCGGCGGACGCGGCCTGGGAGCCCCGGCCGGCCTCGCCCGGCGGTCCGGCGATCCTCCTCGTCGTCGGTGTCAACGGCACCGGTAAGACCACGACGATCGCGAAGATCGCCGCACGCGAACGCGCCCGCGGCAGGAGCGTGCTGCTCGCCGCAGCCGACACGTTCCGGGCGGCCGCGATCGACCAGCTCCGGATCTGGGCCGAGCGGACCGGCTCGGAGATCGTGTCGCATGCGCCGGGCGCCGACCCCGGAGCGGTCGTCTATGACGCACTCGACGCGGCCCTCGCGCGCGGTATCGACACGCTCATCGTCGACACCGCCGGCCGGCTGCACACGAAGGTCAACCTCATGGACGAGCTGGCGAAGATCCGCCGAATCATCGACCGCCGCCTGCCGGGCGCCGTCCCGGAGACGTTGTTCGTCCTCGACGCCACGACCGGCCAGAACGGGCTCGCCCAGGCCCGCGCGTTCCACGAGGCCGTCGGCCTCACGGGGATCGTCCTCACGAAGCTCGATTCGACGGCCCGAGGCGGCATCGTCTTCGCGATCGCGGATGCCGTCGGCGTGCCGGTCCGCTATGTCGGGGTGGGGGAGCGCGCAGAGGACCTCGTGCCCTTTGAGCCCCGGGCATTCGTCGAAGCGATGTTCGGCTGAGGGCCCGACGGAACGATCGGATACACTGCGGCGGCCTCGGTGGGTCAGAACCCGCCCACCAACCGACGCCCGCCGCGCAGACGCGCCGCGACCGCCGGCTGAACCCAACTGGAGCAGCTGAGACCGCGTGTTCGACACCCTGAGCGAACGTCTGCGCAAGACGCTCGCCACCCTGACCGGCCGGGGCCGGGTCAGCGCCGCCGACGTCGATGTGGCGATGCGCGATGTTCGGCTCGCGCTGCTCGAGGCGGACGTCAACTTCAAGGTCGTCCGCGACTTCGTTGCGCGGGTTCGCGAGCGCGCCGAGGGCGCGGAGATCCTCGAGAGCCTGAGCGCCGGCCAGCAGGTCGTGAAGATCGTCCACGAGGAGCTCGTGACGATGCTCACCGCGGGCGACCGGACGCTCCACCTCAGCGGCAACCCGGCGGTCATCACGCTCGTCGGCCTGCAGGGCTCGGGCAAGACGACGACGGCGGCCAAGCTCGCCCGCGAGATCGTCAAGCGCGGCCGGCGTCCGCTGCTCGTCGCCGCCGATCCGTACCGCCCGGCCGCCGCGGATCAGCTCGAAACGCTCGGGAAGGCGCTGGACATCCCCGTCCACCGCGCCCCGACCGGCACGACCGTCCTCGACATTGCGCGTGGCGGACTCGAGGCGGCAAAGCGCCAGGCGCGCGACACCGTGATCATCGACACGGCCGGCCGGCTCACGATCGACGACGCGTTGATGGCCGAGGTCCGCGACCTCAGCGCGGCCGTCGGCGCCGTTGAGACCCTCCTTGTCGTCGACGCCATGACCGGCCAGGAGGCGGTCAACGTCGCGACGGCGTTCGCTGCGACCGTGCCGCTGACGGGCCTCATCCTCACGAAGGTCGATGGTGATGCCCGCGGTGGCGCCGCCCTCTCGATCAGTGCCGTCACGGGCGTCGCGGTCAAATTCCTCGGCACCGGCGAAAAGAGCGACGCGCTCGAGGTCTTCCATCCCGACCGCCTGGCCGGCCGGATCCTCGGGATGGGTGACGTCCTGACGCTCGTGGAGCGCGCCCAGGATGTCGTCGACGCGAAGAGCGCCGCGAAGCTCGAGGAGAAGCTTCGAAAAGCCTCGTTCACGCTCGAAGACATGCTCGAGCAGCTCCAGCAGGTCCAGAAGATGGGCCCGATCGGCCAGCTCGTCGGGATGATCCCGGGCATGGGCAACCTCGCCGGTGAAGCACAGGCCGCCGTCGATCGAGGGGAGCTGCGCCGAACCGAGGCGATCATCCGCTCGATGACCCCGCGTGAGCGACGCGACCCGTCCGTCATCGACGGCTCGCGACGACGCCGGATCGCCGCCGGCTCGGGCACGAGCTTGACGGACATCAGCCGGCTCGTGAAGCAGTTCTCGGAGATGCAACGTCTGATGAAGCAGCTCGGCGGCATGAGCGGCGGACGCCGCGGCAAGCTGCTGAGTGGCCAATTCCCCGGAGCCCGGTGAGGTCCCAGCGATGAACGACGAGCAGCCGATCACGCCCGATCCCAAGGAAGGCATCCCGGACGGCCCTGCCCTCCCGGGCGCCGAGATCGTCGACGTCCCGCCGAGCGACGTCGTCACGACCGTCGCCGCGACCGGGCCATCCCGACAGCGCTGGGTGGTGGCTGCGGTCGTGGCCGCGGTCGTCCTCGCGGCATCGGCGCTGCTCGCCGGACTCCTCGCAGGTCGCGGCATTCCCGAGGTGCTGCGTTATGTGAGCGCGGATGCGCTGATCGTCGTGGAGCTCCGGCCTGAGCTGCCTGGCGATCAACGCGCCAAGGCCGGCGAGCTCCTCTCGCACTTCCCGGGCTTCAAGGATCAATCGACGCTCGATCAGAAGATCGACGAAAGCCTCGATTTGCTTGTCGATCGGCTGTCAGGCGGGGAGACCGACTACACGACCGAGATCAAGCCGTACCTGGCGGGCCCAGCGGTCCTGGCCGTTCTGGCCCCGACGACGGCGACCGATCCCGACCCGCGATTCGTCTTCGTCGCCACCACGGACGGAACGACCGAATGCCGTCTGCCGCACGACATCGCGACGCATGTCGAGAGCTATCAGGGTCTCGAGATCCAGGTGCCGGACGACGGCATGCCAGCGTCGTGCGCGCTCGACGGGCGGAACGCGATCATCGGCTCGCTCGACGACGTCAAGGCGGCCATCGATACGAAACGCCGCGGCGGCTCGATCGCCGACAACGCCTCCTACCGAGCGGCCCAGGCGGAGCTCGACGGCGATCACCTTTCGGCCGTCTTCGTCAATGCCCGCGCGCTCATCGAGCAGGCGACCGCCATGAGTCCGGAGGCCTCGGCCGTTGCCTTGACCCCCGCGATCGACGAGCTGCCGGCATGGTTCGCGGCACAGGTCCGGGCCGAGGCTGACGCGCTCACGCTCACTGGTGTCGCGCCGCTGCCGGACGCGTTTCCGGCGCCTCCGGGTCCGGACCACGTCAGCGGCCTTGCCGAACGCATCCCGGGCACGGCGATTGCGGCATTCGAGGCGCACGATCTCGGCGCGACGATCAAGACGGGTCTCGACCAGCTGGCCGAGAACCCCGACACAGCCGAGGTTTCGGAGCAGCTCGAGTCGGCCCTGGCAACGATCGGCGGGATCGACGGCCTCACCGGTTGGATGGACGACCTCGCGGTCGTCGCGACCGTGGACGGCGAGACCATCGGCGGCGGGTTGCTGCTCGAGGCGAACGACGAAGCGGCCGCCGCGGCCACGCTGGCCTCGATCCGAAACCTCATCGTCCTCGCCGGGACGGGCAGCCAGATCCACCTCGACGAGGTCGACCACGACGGGACGACGATCTATTCCCTCGATCTCGGTGACGGCGCATCGCTGTTCGGCATGCCGACCGACACGCCGATCGACGCAGCCGGGACGCCGCTCGTGGTCGCGTTCGCGCAGCGTGACGACCTCGTGATCGTCGGGATCAGCACGGCGTTCGTCGAAGCCGTTCTCGACACACAGGATGGCGGCTCCCTTGCCGACAACCCGCGCTACCAGCACGCCATCGAGCGGGCCGGCAAGACGAATGGCGGCCAGGGTTACGTCGACCTTGCGGCCATCCTCGAGTACGCCCGCGCGGAGATGACCGGCGACGCCGCCGCGAACTGGGATGCGAACATCAAGCCCTGGATCAGCCCCTTCGAGGGCATCGCCTTCAGCGCCATCCGCGACGGGGACCACACGCGTGGCCACGTCGTGATCACCGTCCGTTGAGCCCCAATCACAGGAGGAGCACCAGCCCATGGCCGTCCGAATTCGACTGACCCGCGTCGGCGCGAAGAAGCAGCCGAGCTATCGCGTGGTCGTCGCCGATGCGCGCGCCGCGCGCGACAGCCGCTCGATCGAGACGATCGGGCACTACAACCCCCGGACCGATCCCGTCGAGCTCCAGATCGACGGCGAGAAGGCAAAGGCCTGGCTCGCGAAGGGCGCTCAGCCCTCCGACACCGTCGCCCGGCTGCTCCGCGTCGCGGGCGTCCTGCCCGCAGCGAAGTAGGCCCGCGATGGCCGCACGAGACCTGGTCGAATACGTTGCCAAGTCGCTCGTCGACGATCCTGCCGCCGTCCGCGTGGAGGAGGTCGAGGATCGCGACGGCATGGTCATCGAGCTGCATGTCGCGGAGGACGACATGGGCAAGGTGATCGGCCGGAACGGCAGCGTTGCCAAGGCCCTTCGAACGCTCATCAAGGTCACGGCCGCCCGCTCCGGCGAGTCGGTCACGCTCGAGATCCTCTGAGCGAACGCCGGAGGCTCGTCGTCGCGCTCGTCCGTGGCCTCCACGGGCTCGACGGGCTCGTTCGGGTCGAGGTCCTGACCGACCAGCCCGAGGACCGCTTCGAGGCGGGCGCTGAGCTCTTTGTCGAGGGCACGAAACGGGCGCTCGTCCTGCGCGAGGCGAAGCCCGTCGATGACGGTCCGGGCTGGTGGCTCGCGTTCGAGCGCCATCCGGACCGGAGCTCGGTCGAGCCGCTCCGCGGCCGCTACCTCGAGGCCGAGATCGACCTCGACGCGTTGCGCGAGAGCGGCGCGGCGCTCTGGGATGAGGTCGTCGGATTGACCGTCCGTGACCTCGATGGACACGAGCTCGGCCAGGTCGCCGAGGTCTACCGCGCCGGGGAGAGCGAGGTCTACGCTGTCCGTGGTGGTCCAGTCGGTGACTTCGACGTGCCGGCGCGACGGGACTTCGTCCGCGAGTTCGACCCGCCGAACGGCCGGCTCGTCGTCGACGCAGCGCGCCTGGACCTCGACCCGGCCCCGGTTCCACGGACGCCTCGGGAGCGACGCCGGCCCCGCTGGTCGCGCCACGGTGCCGGCGCTCGGCCAGCGACCGAGCCGGGCGGGGACGGCTGAACCCATGGCCCTCGAGATCGACGTCCTCACGCTCTTCCCCGACATGCTCGACGGCCCGCTGTCGGGCTCGATCCCTGGCCGGATCCGCGAGCAGGGGCTCGCCGACATCCGCGTCCACGATCTGCGGCGCTGGGGCCTCGGCAAGCACCGCTCGGTCGACGACACGCCGTACGGCGGGGGGGCGGGCATGGTCATGCGCCCGGAGCCCGTCGCCGACGCGCTCGACGAGCTGCGACGTCCGGGATCCACGACGATCCTGTTCGACCCGGCCGGCGAGCGCTTCACCCAGGCCTGGGCGCACGATCTGGCCGCTCGCTCTCACCTCGTCCTGGTCTGCCCGCGCTATGAGGGCGTCGACGACCGGATCCGAGCCCTCGTCGATGTCGAGCTCTCGATCGGCGACTACGTCCTGACCGGCGGCGAGCTGCCTGCGCTGGTCGTCATCGACACCGTCATCCGGCTCCTGCCGGGCGCCATCGATGCCGCATCCACCGCCGAGGAGTCCTTCGCCGACGGCCTCCTCGAGTACCCGCAGTACACGCGGCCGGCGACGTTCCGGGGGAGCAAGGTCCCGGCGACCCTGACCGGCGGCGACCACGGGGCGGTTCGGCGCTGGCGTCTCCGGGAAGCCCTGCGACGAACGCTCGAGCGGCGGCCCGACCTGCTCGCGGAGCGGCTGCTGACCGGGGAGGAGTCGGCGCTTCTCGAGGAGCTGGGATCGGAGACCGAGCCGGGCTCCTGAGTGCCCGTGCTATACTCCGCCGCCGCGCCCCGGCGCTTCCTGAATCCACCACCCGCAGCTTCGCGCTGTGCACGCTGTCCAGGGAACCAAACACTGTGAATGTCCTCGACGAGATTGCCGCCGACCAGCTGCGGACCGACCTGCCCGAGCTCAGCACGGGCGACACCGTCCGCATCTCCGCCCGCGTCGTCGAGGGCGGCAAGGAACGTGTCCAGGTCTTCGAAGGCACGGTCCTCCGCATCAACGGCGGAGGCATCGCCCGGACCGTGACCGTCCGCAAGATCGCGAGCGGCGTCGGCGTCGAGCGCAGCTTCAAGGTCAACAGCCCGCGCATCGAGAAGATGGAGGTCGTGCGGCACGGCGAAGCCCGTCGCGCGCGGCTCTACTTCCTGCGCAAGCGCGTCGGCAAGGCTGCGACCCTGCGCGAGCGCCGCCAGAACGGCTAGGCCGCTCCGAACCCCCTGATCCGGCGGTCGACGCCGGGCCTGGGCTACGCTGGCGGCGATGGCGCCGCGGTCCCCGCACCTGCGCTTCGAGCGCTCCTTCTGGCATGACGGTCTGACGCGCGTGGCCGGCGTCGACGAGGTTGGCGTCGCCCCGACCTGTGGCGCCGTCGTCGCCGCGGCGGTCATCATCCGGCCCAATTCCCGGCGGATCCCCGGCGTCCGCGATTCGAAGCTGCTGTCGCCGCTGCAACGCGAGCGGCTGGCGCCGCGCATCCGGGCGCGCGCGGTCGCGATCGGCGTGGGCGCAGCGTCCGTGCGCGAGATCGACCAGCTGAACATCTACCACGCGACCCATCTCGCGATGCGGCGGGCGATTGCCCGGCTCGGCGGCCACGAGCACGTCCTCGTCGACGGCAACCGGATCGTCGGCTTCGAGAACCACGTCGGGCCGTACACCGCGATCGTCGACGGTGACGCGAAGTCGTATTCGATCGCCTGCGCCTCCGTCATCGCGAAGGTCGTCCGCGACCGGATGATGTCGCTCCTCTCGGCGCGCTACCCGGGCTACGGCTGGGAGCACAACCAGGGCTACGCCACGGCCGAGCATCGGGCCGCGATCCGGGCCCTCGGGCTGACGCCGTTCCACCGGCGGTCGTTCCTCGCACTCCAGCGGACCCTCGCCGGTGACCAGCTGCCGCTCGACCTGTTCGAGGAAGGCGCCGTCAGACTCGCCGACGCCTACGACCTGAGCGACGATTTGGCGCTGATCGGAGCCACGGCTGGAGCCGGTGAGCCGGAGGTGAGCGTCCCGGTCTAGGGTCGGCTGCGTGCAGCGGCGGACCTCAGCTCAGCTCGCCGGTGACGCGGCGGAGTCGCTCGTCGCCGATCGGCTGGCCGGCCTCGGATGGGCGATCCTGGCCCGAAACCTCCGCGTTGGCCGCGCAGAGCTCGACATCCTCGCGGTCGATCCCGGCCCGCCGCGTGAACTCGTGGTCGTTGAAGTGCGCTACCGCGCAAGCCGCGAATTCGGGCTCGCCGAAGAGACGATCACGCACCGAAAGCGTGTGGTCCTTCGTGAAGCGCTGTCTCGCCTTCGCGATATGGGCGTCGTGTCGAGCGGACAGACTGTCCCGTGGTTGCCCGCGCGCTTCGATCTGGTGGTCGTCGAGCCGGGCAGTCCTCCGCGCCTCCGCCGCCACCGCCATGCGTTCTGACGGGGGCCTAGGGCATGGCGATGATCGCGACATGAACATATCGACCGCTTCGAGGCGCTCAAGCGCGGCGCCAGGACGTCGACACCGGGAAACCGCGCACGATTACGTTCAGAGGCGGATCCAGTCGTGCCCGGGGGGCCTCGTCGACCGGCTTGTCGCCGCCCTTAGCGAGAGGATGTGCATCAGGCGATCACGCGGCCGCCCAAGGGCCGCGATCGCCGCCTGGACCAGCGAGCCGCGCAGGAATGGGCCGCAGGCAGGCCGTGCTACACTCCGCCGGCCGCGCGACAGGTGCGGCCAAATCAACGCCCGACCGTTCGCGAAAGCGAGCGACGGAGCACACACGCGGGCCGTTCCGACCGGATCGGTGCCGGCGACCAGCGAACTCGTCGCGACGTCGACGGCTCCCGGCGATGAAGCTCGCGGAGGTTGAACCGAACCAGGAGGTCACG
>Ga0114129_10002855_pt1 | contig 24166 bp, 20 predicted proteins | sample RhiMetdeltSRZDD1_FD_80071 | JGI IMG/M metagenome (GOLD analysis project Ga0114129, IMG submission 80071) | Populus rhizosphere microbial communities from Tennessee, USA - Rhizosphere MetaG P. deltoides SRZDD1 (version 2) (version 2) | ecosystem: Host-associated > Plants > Roots > Rhizosphere >...
AGTGTTTTCGCGCGATCGCGGAACGATTCGATTCGGAGCACGCGCGTGAACCCCTCAGCCAATCGCGCTTCATCGTTGACGCGGTCAATGGGAATCGCTGCCGGACCGAGACCCAGGCGCTCGACGCGGCGCGCCCAGTAAAACTGATCGAGAATGTGCGGCAGGATGAGCTGCGGCAGGCCGGCCGCAGCGGCCGCGGTCGTTGTGCCCGCGCCGCCGTGATGAACGGCCGCTGCCACGCGCGGAAACAGCGACTGGTGCGGCGCGTCGCGCACCGCGATCGCGTGCTCGGAAGATTCCAGCTGCCGATCGAGTCGAGCCCAACCGCCCGCGAGCACCAGACGGGCGCCGGCCGCGCGAGCCGCCCTGGACGCGATCGCCGCCAGTTGTGGAGCGTTCGCTGCCACCATGCTGCCCAGACCCATGTAGATCGGCGGCGGGCCGGCCTCGAGAAATCGCTCGAGCGCGGCGTCCAGCGGTCTGTTGTCCTGCAGAATCCACGCGTCGGTCGACACCACGGCGAGCGGGACGTCCGTTGGCAACGGGCCGAGGTCGCGATCGGAGGCAACTATCGTCAACTGACCGACGATGTGTCGCATCGGTTTCGCGATCGGCTTCAACCCGAGCGAAGCGCGGCCGCTATTCACAGGTCCTCGAATCAGCGCGTCACCGAGGGGCGTCCCGAACCGCCAGAGCCATCGGTTGACCCAGCGCGGCATCGTCTGGGCGCGGACGACCGGCGGAGGCGCGTCGCTCGAGGGAATCGAGCACGGTTGAAAAAGCGCGGCGACGCTGGGAATTCCAAGGCTCTCGGCAACGGACGACACCGCGAACTGGAGACCGGCGCCAACCATCAGATCGGGACGCTGAGCCGCGGCTGCGCGCGACACCGCTGTGAATAACTGCGGCACCAGAACGCGTCGGATGTACCGGAACTGCCACCTCACCGACTGCAGGCTGGCGCCGGGTGATTGCAGGACGGCTTCCACGTCGACGCCGTCCGGCTCACACGGAAACCCGAGGCCGGCAATCCACGCGGCGAAGTTCGTCGGCGCGACAAAGCTCACCTCGTGCCGCCGGTTGCGGAGAGCAACAGCCAGCGCCAGCATCGGCTGAATGTCGCCGCGCGTGCCGTGCGGTGCTAGGAGAACGCGCACGTCAAATCCCAAGGCTGGTGTTTTCTATTCGTCAAAATTGTGTATTCTAAGAGTCAAATATGCAATCCGAAGCCCTGTTGCGCGACGTCCTGATCGGCTGCCTCCTCGTCGTGTTTCCCATCGCAGCCTATTTCAGGCTGCGATCGCAGGCGACGCGCGAGCCGCTCGATCGGCGGCAGGAAGGCGCGTTCATCCTCGCGACGCTTCGGCCTGCCGGTCTCGCGCACATCGTCGGGTTGATTGTGTATCTGGTGAATCCCGCCAGGATGGCGTGGGCGTCGCTGCCTCTCCCACTGTCGTTGCGATGGGCTGGAATCGCGCTGCTGGCCATGGTCGCTGTGCTGTTGCTGTGGACGCTGCGCAGCCTCGGCAAGAACCTGACCGACACCGTCGTAACCCGTCGCGCGCATACGCTCGTCACCCATGGCCCCTATCGATGGATTCGCCATCCGTTCTACGACTGCGTGCTGTTGTTGATGATTGCCACATCGCTCGCAACGGCGAACTGGTTTCTGCTGCTCACAGGTCTGATCGCGTTCACGATGATGGTCGTGCGAACACGAATCGAGGAGCGGAATCTGGTGGCGCGCTTCGGCGACAACTATCGAGCGTACATGGCGGCCACCGGCCGCTTCTTCCCGCGCCTGCGCGCGTCGCAGGCGTCTGGCGTTGACAGCGTTCACCCTGTAAGGTAGGCTTCACGAGTTGTTGGCAGGCTTGAAGGCCTGCACTCTGTTAACGGTTTGCAGGCCTGAAAGCCTGCACTACACCAGATGAATCGACGCCATCATCACGTGCATCACCATTTCGGCCCGAGCGGCGGGCGGAGTTGCGCGTGATCTAGGTCGAGCTCGTAAGCCTTCACGACATGCAACCCCGCCACGCGGCGGGGTTTTTTATTTCTGGAGCACGATCGACATGGATTTCTCAAAACTCGACGGGCTGATTCCCGCCGTCATTCAGGACGCCCAGAGCGCCGAAGTCCTGATGGTCGGGTTCATGAACGAGGAAGCGCTCGCGATCACGCTGCGGACCGGGTTCGCAACCTTCTTCAGCCGGACGCGCAACACGCTCTGGACGAAGGGCGAAACCTCGGGCAATCGGCTCGAAGTGGTCGAGATGCTCACCGACTGCGACGACGACACGGTGTTGATCAAGGTGAAGCGGCTCGGTGACGGGAATGTGTGTCATACGGGCGAGCGCACCTGCTTTTTCAGGACATTACCCAAGACTGAAACGAAAAACCAGGAACGCACTCATTCGTGAGCGACGCCAGCGACCTATGAAACTCAAGCTTGGAATTCCCAAGGGCTCCCTGCAGGACGCGACGATCCAGCTGTTCGCGCGCGCGGGGTTCAACATTTACGTCAACCCGCGATCGTACTTTCCGGCGATCGACGATGCGGAAGTCGAGTGCATGCTGATCCGGGCGCAGGAGATGGCGCGCTACGTCTCGGACGGCGTGCTCGACGCGGGGCTCACGGGCCAGGACTGGATCCTCGAACACGAGCTCGGCGACGGCCGCACGGGTGTCGTGGAGTCGATCGTCGATCTCGTGTACGCGAAGCAAAGCTTTGGCAAGGTGCGGTGGGTGCTGGCCGCGCCGGAAGAGTCGAGCATCAAATCGCCCCTGGATCTGAACGGCAAGACGATCGCGACGGAGCTGGTCCGCGTGACGCGGCGGTATTTCGAGAAACATCAGGTGAAGGTGAACGTCGAGTTCTCATGGGGCGCGACCGAAGTGAAACCGCCGGTGCTCGCAGACGCAATTGTCGAGGCGACCGAGACGGGTTCGACGCTCCGCGCCAACCGTCTGGCGATTCTGGACACCGTGATGGAGTCGAACACGCAGCTCATCGCGAACAAGTCGGCACTCGCCGATCGCTTCAAGAAGACGAAGCTCGACAACATCGCGCTCCTGCTGAAGGCGGCCATCGAGGCTCAGGGCCGCGTCGGCATGATGCTCAACGTGCGTCGAGTGGATCTGGCGGCAGTGCTTGCGCTGCTGCCTGCGCTGCAGCGACCGACGATCTCGGCGTTGAGCGATGAGGAGTGGGTGGCGGTCAACACCATCATCGAAGAAAAAACCGTTCGCGATCTGATCCCGAAGTTAAAAGGAGCAAAAGCCCAGGGAATCGTCGAGTATCCGCTCAACAAGATCGTGCTGTGAAGATCATCACGTCCTCCAACCGGAGCGCTCTCGATCGGGTCTTGGCGCGCGACGAGCGCGCCGACCGCGCGTTCGAGCGGCGCGTCGCAGCGATCGTCAGCCGCGTCCGTGACGACGGCGATGCCGCGCTGGTCCGGTTCGCGCGGCGGTTCGATCGCGTGTCGCCACCGTTCGAAGTCTCGCGCCATGAGATGCGGGCGGCTGCAGCCACCGTGTCTCAGGAGGTCCGGCGCGCGATTCAGCGCGCTGCCGCGAATATCGCCCTCGTGGCGTTCCGGCAGATTCCGAAGCATTGGGATCTCGACGTGACGCGAGGCGTTTCGATCGAGCAGCGGGTCGAGCCGCTGGCACGCGTCGGCTGCTACGTGCCCGGCGGCCGCTTTCCGCTGCCGTCCTCCCTGCTGATGACGGCGGTGCCGGCACGCGTTGCCGGCGTCGGCGAGATCGTGGCCGTTTGCCCTCGGCCCGAACCGGTCGTGATGGCGGCCGCACTCGAGGCGGGGGTGTCCCGATTGTTCCGCGTCGGCGGCGCGCACGCGATTGCCGCGCTCGCGTACGGCACCAGAACGATTCCGCGAGTCGACAAGATCGTCGGCCCCGGCAATCGGTATGTCGCGGCCGCGAAAGCCATGGTCTCGGGAGACTGCGCCATCGACTTCTACGCCGGCCCGACCGAAATCGTGATCGTCTCCGGATCGGGACGTGCCGAGTGGATTGCCGCGGATCTGATTGCGCAGGCCGAGCACGATCCGGACGCGCGGTCGATCTTCATCACCTGGCGGCAGACGCTCGCCCGTCGCGTCGCCGCAGCCGTTCGCGCGGGAGCCGGCGGACGCGACGTCGTGAAACGCTCGCTCGCCGCGCACGGCGCCATCGTCGTCACGCGATCGGCCGCGGAGGCGATGGCGCTCGCAAACCGCATCGCGCCCGAGCACCTGGTTGTCGAAGTCGAATCGCTGACGCGGCGGCCGATCACGGCGGGCGCCGTCTTCATCGGCCCGTTCACGGCCCAGGCGGCCGGTGATTACGCGACTGGTTCGAATCATGTGCTGCCGACCTCCGGTGCGGCGCGCTTCCGCGGCGGCCTGAGCGCGGCGGACTTCGTCCGGGTGATGGCGGTGCAGCGGCTCACGCGAGCGGGCTTGCAGGAACTCGCGCCGACGATTCTGCCGCTCGCCCGCGCCGAAGGACTGACCGCCCACGCGGAATCGATTGAAGTGCGTCTCTCGCGTGCGTCCGCGGCGACGCAGCGTCGCACCGCGAAGCCGTTATGAGTGAGTACGACTACGACAAGCCGCCGGAGCTCTATGCAGGCTTACGGCTGCACCAGAACGAGAACACCGGCGGGTGCTCGCCGCGTGTGCTCGAGGCGCTGGCGGCCCTTCGCGGCGACCAGATAGCCTTCTACCCTCCTTATAAAGAGGTTGTGGACGACTGCGCGCGCTACCTCGGCGTGGCGCCGGAATCGGTCGCGCTCACCAATGGCCTCGACGAAGGCATCCTCGCCGTCGCGATCAGCCACCTGCGGCCTTCCTCAGAACTCCCTGCGCCGGAGGCCATCGTGCCGCAGCCGGCCTTCGACATCTTCGAGTTCAACTCGTCCACGGTTGGCGGACGGATCGTGCAGGTGATGCCGAAGCCCGACTTCTCGTTCGCACTCGACGAAGTGCTCGGAGCAATCACGCCTCGCACACGCATCGTCTTTCTGACGAACCCGAACAATCCGACCGGCGTATCGATGCCGATGGACGCCATCAGAACGATCGCCGAGCGTGTTCCGCCGGGCGGGGTCGTGTTCGTGGACGAGGCTTACGCGGATTTCGCAGGCGCCACGTTTGTGCCCCGGCTCGCCTCCTCCCCCAACGTCATCGTCGGCCGGACGTTCGCCAAAGCACACGGCCTTGCGGGTCTTCGCCTGGGCGCATTAGTCGCGATGCCGCAGACGCTGGCACCCATCCGGCGCGCCATCGGCGTCTACAGCGTCAACATCGCCGCGGTCGTCGCGCTGAAGGCGGCTCTTGGCGATCCCGGGTACGTCGAGCGCTACTTGCAGCAAGTGCGCGAATCGAAAGCGCTGGTGTACGCGGCGTGCGAGCGCCTGGGCCTGAAGTATTGGAAGAGCGATGCGAACTTCGTGCTGGTCCGCACCGGAGGCCGAACCGGCGCGCTCGTCGCGGCCGCAGCCGAACGGGGCGTGTACCTGCGCGATCGCGCCGGCGAACCGGGCTGTGAAGGATGCATCCGTATCACGACCGGCATCGTGGAGCACACGCGACGCGGACTCGCGGTGCTCGAAGAGGTGCTATGCGCCGCGCAGTGATCGATCGACGGACCACGGAAACGCAGATCGAGCTCGGTTTGACGCTCGATGGCAAGGGCACGTATCGAGTCGGCACGGGCATCCGATTTCTCGATCACATGCTCGAGCTCGTCGCACGGCATGGCGCGTTCGATCTCAGGGTCACGGCCAAAGGCGATCTCGACGTGGATCAGCATCACACCGTCGAGGACCTGGGAATCGCGCTCGGCGAGGCGGTGTCGCAGGCGATCGGCGACCGCCGCGGGATCAATCGTGCCGGCTATTTCGTGATGCCGATGGACGAAACGCTCGCGGTCGCCGCCGTTGATCTCGGCGGCCGGCCGCACGCGGTGGTCGATCTGAAGAAGCCAGCCGTCCTCGTCGGCGATCTGCAGACCGAGCTCGTGCCCGACTTCTTCGACGGCTTCGCGATCGGCGCCCGCGCCAACGTCCACGTGAAGGTGTTGTACGGCCGGTCGAGCCACCACAAGATCGAAGCGGTGTTCAAGGCGTTCGCGCGAGCGTTGCGCGTCGCGTGTTCGAAGGACAAGCGGCTGGCAAAAATGCTTCCCAGCACGAAAGGGCTTCTTTAGGCCAGAGGGAGTGCCGTGTCGAAGATCGCGCTGATTGATTACAAAGCCGGGAACCTGACGTCGGTCAAGAAAGCCCTCGCGGCCATTGGCGCCGACGTGTTCGTGCCGCAGTCGCCGTCCGATCTTTCGGACGCGACAGGCGTCATCGTGCCAGGTGTCGGTCACTTCGGCGCCACGCGCGCGCTCGATCAATCGTGGATCGATGCGATCCTCCAACTGGTCGGCGAAGGACGGCCGCTGCTCGGCATCTGCCTCGGCATGCAGTGGCTGTACGAAGGCAGCGACGAGGCGCCAGAGTGTCCCGGGCTCGGCGTGCTCGGCGGCCGCTGCCACCGCCTCACGACGCCGCCCGGCGACACGCGTCTCAAGATTCCTCACGTCGGCTGGAACTCGCTCGATCGCGCGCGAGAGACGTCGATTGTCGAGGGTGTTCCGCCCGGCGCCCAGGTGTACTTCACGCACAGCTACGTCGCGCCGATCACAGGCGACACGGTCGCGGCCACCTCACACGGCGAGGCGTTCGCATCCGTCGTCCAGCGCGGCCAGATCGCCGGCGTGCAGTTTCATCCGGAGAAGTCTGGTGAGCACGGCTTGAGGATTCTCAGGAACTTCCTCGAGTTGTCGTAATGCTGTCCAAGCGCATCATCGCGTGCCTCGACGTCCGCGCCGGTCAGGTGGTCAAGGGCGTCAACTTCGAAGGCCTGCGGAACGCCGGCGATCCTGCGGAGCTCGCGCGGCGGTACAACCGCGAAGGCATCGACGAGCTGGTGATCCTCGATATCACCGCGACGCTCGAGGCGCGGCGCGCGCTGGCCGACACGATCCGCGCCGTCGCGCGCGAGCTCTTCATTCCGCTCGCCGTCGGCGGCGGCATCCGGACCGAGGACGATGCAGCGGCGGCGGTGGACGCAGGCGCCGACAAGGTCAGCCTGAACACCGCGGCCCTGTCGAATCCGTCACTCGTCACGACGCTCGCGAACCGCTACGGCAGCCAGGCAGTGATCGTGGCCATCGACGCCAAGCGGGACCGAGGAGGCTACGCGGTGTTTTCGCGAAGCGGCACGACCGCCGCCAGCCGCGACGCCGTCGAATGGGCGCGCGAAGCCGAGTCGCGCGGCGCGGGTGAAATCCTGCTGACCTCGATCGACCGCGACGGCACGAAAGCAGGCTTCGACTGCGAGATGACCGCGGCCGTGTCGCACGCCGTCTCGATTCCGGTGATCGCGTCGGGTGGCGCCGGCGGCCTCGGTGATTTCGTCGACGTGTTTACCGCGGGAGCAGCCGATGCCGCGCTTGCCGCATCAATCTTTCACTACGCTGAAACGAGCGTGAAGGCGCTGAAAGAGCACTTGAGAGCGCATGGCATTCCGGTCCGGCTGTAGGGATCTGGTAATTGGGTAATCTGGGAATTGAGTAATTGGATTGAGTGATTGGATTGAGTGATTGGATTGAGTGATTGAACGATGGGGCGATTGGATGGTGTTCAATAACTCAATCCAATTACCCGATTCCCCAATTACCCAATTACCCGATTCACCGAAGCGCTATGCTGATTCCAGCCATCGACCTCAAAGGCGGCGCGGTCGTGCAGCTCGTACAGGGCGAGCGGCTCGCGATCCGCGACGAGGATGTGTTCCGCTGGGTCAAGCGGTTCGAGCGGTTTCCGAAAGTTCAAGTCATCGATCTCGACGCGGCGATGGGCGCCGGCGACAACCTCGCCATCGTCCGCCGGATCGCGCGGTCGTTGTCGTGCCGCGTCGGCGGCGGGGTGCGGACTGTCGAACGTGCCCGGGACCTGCTCGCGGCCGGCGCTCAACAAGTGATTGCGGGGTCGTCGCTCTTCAAAGACGGACGCCCGGATCTCGCGTTCGCGCAAACGCTCGCCGAGGCGGTCGGCGCGGATCGCGTGATCGCCGCTGTCGACAGCCGCGGCGGCAAGGTCGTGATTCACGGATGGAAAACCCCGTTGCCGATCACGCCGGTTGAGGCCGTGCGCGCGCTCGAGCCCTACTGTGGCGAGTTTCTCTACACGCACGTGGATACGGAAGGGCTGATGGGCGGCACCGATCGGGAGGCGATTCTGGAAGTTCGCAGGGCCACCGACAGGCGCGTGACGGCCGCGGGCGGCATCACGACGCAGGCGGAAATTGATGACCTCGACGCGCACGGCGTCGATGCCGTCGTCGGTATGGCGGTGTATACGGGACGCCTTGCCGTGGCTGAACCAGATAACCCGCGGTAATTGCGCCCGCGACGCCCGAGCTGAAGCTCGGACATGCGGTCGCCTCGCCCGAGCTAAAGCTCGGGCCTACGTACTAGGTACGCTCCCGGAACCTCGGGCCCAGATACAACTGCCCCACAAATGGTTGTTACAATAGAAGTTCGTCTCTTCCCCCCGGAGACGTCCTACAAGAACGTGAACGCGAGAGCAGCCGTTCAGGTTGACCCGGGCACTCGCCGCGTGGCGACCCCCGATCCGGCCAGCCGCGTGGCCGCAGACGGTAAGTTTCTGCGCGCAGGCACCGTGCGGTTCCTGGTCAAGGGGGTTACGTACGGAACGTTCGCGCCCGACGCGCAGGGCTGTCAGTTCCCGCCACTGCCGCAAGTTGCCGAGGACTTCCGCCAGATGGCGGACCTCGGAATCAACACCGTCCGCGTGTACACGCCGCCGAAGCTCGATCTCGTCGACGAGGCCGCGCGTCACGGCTTGCGCGTCATCGTCGGGCTCCCGTGGTCGCAGCACGTGGCGTTTCTCGACGACCGCGCATTGCGCCGCACGATCCGGCGTGAAATTCTCGACCGGGTCCGCCAGCTCGGGACTCACCCGGCCGTGCTGATGTTCGCGCTCGGCAACGAGATCCCCGCCGGTGTCGTGCGGTGGCACGGCCACATGCGTGTCGAGCGATTTCTCCGCCGGCTGTATCAGGACGCGAAAGAGCTGTCGCCCGACAGTCTGTTCACCTACGTGAATTTCCCACCGACCGAATTCCTCGACCTGTCGTTCTTCGATGTCTGCGCCTTCAACGTTTACCTGCATCGCGAGCCGGAGTTGCGCGCGTATCTCGCGCGTCTACAGCACATCGCCGGCCACAAGCCGCTGCTGCTGGCCGAGGCCGGCGCCGACAGCATTCGCGAAGGCGAGGAGGGACAGGCCGAGATCACGGCGATGCACGTGCGTGCGGCATTTCAGGAAGGCGCGTGCGGCGCCATTGCGTACGCGTGGACCGACGAATGGTGGCGCGGCGGCCATCCCGTCGAGGACTGGGCGTTCGGTCTCGTCGACCGCGCCCGCAGACCGAAGCAGGCAGCTGCGGCCGTCGCGGCCGCATTCGCCGACGCGCCGTTCTCGTCGGCGGCGCAGCGCGAGTGGCCGAAGGTCTCGGTCGTGGTTTGCGCGTACAATGCCGCGGACACGCTCGAGGACTGCCTTTCCTCGCTCGAGCGGCTCACTTACCCCGACTACGAGATCATCGTCGTCAACGACGGCTCGAAGGACGACACCGGCGCGATCGGCCGGCGCCATCCGGGCGTCAAGGTCGTCGACATCCCCAACGGCGGTTTGAGCGCCGCGCGCAACGTCGGTCTCAAGGAAGCGACCGGCGAGATCGTTGCGTACACGGATGCCGACACGCGCGTCGACTCCGACTGGTTGACCTTCCTCGTACAGCCCTTCCTCACATCCGATGTCGTCGGCTCGGGCGGGCCGAACGTCGTTCCGGCCGACGATCCACCGATGGCGCAGTGCATCGCACGCGCGCCCGGCGCGCCGACGCACGTCCTGCTCGACGATCGCATCGCCGAGCACGTCCCGGGCTGCAACATGGCGTTTCGCCGCGATGCGCTTGTCGCGATCGGCGGATTCAATCCGATCTATCTCCGTGCAGGCGACGATGTGGACGTGTGCTGGCGGCTGCAGGCACGCGGCTGGCGGATCGGATTCGCATCGGCGGCCCTCGTCTGGCATCACCATCGATCGTCGGTGAAGGCGTACTGGCGTCAACAGGTGGGATACGGCGAGGGCGAACGCTGGCTGATGGCCCATCACCCCGAAAAATTTCTCGACGGCCGGATGTTGTGGCGCGGCCGGATTTACAGCCCGCTGCCGTTCGTTCGATCGCTGTGGGGCGCGCGCGTCAATGCGGGGGTCTGGGGCACCGCGGCGTTTCCGTCGGTCTATCGAACCGACATTCATCCGTTCGCGTTCATGCCGCACTCGGTCCGGTGGCAGGTGGTGTCGTTCGCGCTGGCGATCGCCGGAGGAATCGTCGCCGGCTCGCTGGAGCACACGTGGGCGGCGGCGCTGCTCCTCGGCAGCGGTTTGATCGGCATCGCCGCGACGATCGCCAAAAACGTCTCATACGCATCGCGGTCGGACGTCGGCTCGCTCTCGAGCAACCACCTCTGGTCGCGCGTGGTCGTCGCTTACCTTCACTTTCTGCAGCCGTTCGCACGCCTGGCCGGGCAGATCCGCGGTCTGCTCTCGCCGCCCGAAGTGGCGTTGCCGGTCGCAGTCCGCCAGACGAGCCGCGGGCCGAAGCCCTCGCTCCGTGAAGCCCGTCGCGCGCTGCTCCTTCTCTCGGGCAGCGTCGCCGAGGATCGATTCTGGAGCGAGAAATGGACGAGCGCGGATCGCGTGCTGTCGCAATTGACGGACTGGCTGCGCCGATCGCGCGCCGTCACCCGCATCGAAGTCGACGATGGCTGGTCGGACGATCGTGACGTAAGCGTGCTGGTCGGCCGGTGGGCCTGGCTCGACACGCGTGCACTCGTCGAGGATCACGGAGCAGGACAAAGTCTGCTGCGCGTCAGCACGCATCTGCGCCCGACCAGCCTCGGCGTGCTGAGCGCCATGGCGCTGGCGGCGGCGCTTCTCACCGCAGCAGTGGCCGGCGTCGGATTCCGCTGGCCGCTTGGCGGCGCCGCGGCGGCGAGCATCGCGGTAGCGGTGGTGGCATTCACCGCCTGGCGGACCGCGCAAGGCACGGCCATTCTCCATCGCGGCATCGATGCCGTGACCGGCCGGCTCGGCATGACGCCGATGAAATCAGGGCCGGCGCGGCCGCCCCTCATCGCGCCGTCGTTGCTGCGCGTCTATGGCCTGCGCAGCGCGACGGTCTTTCTGGTGATGATCGTCGGCCTCGGCGCGAGCACGTTCATGCTGCGCGAGGCGGCGTCGGCCGAAGTGATCGGTGTGAGCAAAGGGTTCGCGGGTGACAACGGTCCCGCGGTTCTCGCCTGGCTCGACACGCCGGGTGGCATTGCTGTCGCGCCGACCGGCGACGTGTACTTCGCCGATTCCAACAACCACGTCATCCGGCGCATCGGCGCCACCGACAACACCATGACGACCGTCGTCGGGAACAACAAGCTCGGCGCAGGATTCTCCGGCGATATGGGCCCGGCCACCAAGGCCCGGCTCGACACGCCGGACGGCGTCGCCATCGCACCCGACGGTGATCTGATCGTTGCCGACTCTCACAACAACCGGATCCGCCGTGTCGACTGGCAGAGCGGGGTGATCACGACGATCGCCGGGTCCGGTGAAGACGAGTACGACGGCGACGAGAAGCCGGCGACCGAGGCGGCGCTCAACACGCCGAGCGCCGTGGCCGCGGCGCCCAATGGCGACATCTACATCGCCGACACGCTCAACTATCGAATCCGCATGGTCGACCACGCGACGGGAATGATTCACACCGTCGCCGGCGACGGCCGGCCGGCCGACGATGGCCCGGTGGGCGACGGCGGTCAGGCGACGGTCGCCCATTTGAATATGCCGAGCGATGTCGAGCTCGCGCCCAACGGCGACATCTATATAGCCGACATGCATCACCAGCGGGTCCGCAAGGTCGACGCGCGGACGCGGGTGATCACGACCGTCGCCGGCAGCGGACGCTGGGGACACACGGGCGACGGCGGCCAGGCGACGAACGCCTCGCTCGCGGGACCGGCCGGCATCGCGATCGTGCCGAACAGCGTCGGCCAGGTCACGCTGTACATCGCCGATTACTACAACGCGAGCGTCAGAGCGGTCGGGCCCGACGGCGTGATTCGCGACATGGGGAGTTCGGAGCGCATCACGCTCGGCGCGCCGACGCGGGTTGCTTTTGCGCCACAGCCCAGGAAGGGCTGGGACAGTTTGTGGGTCGCGGACTCGAGCGTCGATCGACTCGTGGCCCTTCCGCTGCGCCGAGAACAGACGCCCGCGCTGGCCCGCCGGTTGCCGGCGCTGCCTGCCCTGCCCAGGCCGGCGTCCGGGCCTCCGAAACGAGTGGGTGGATGAGCGACCAACGATCGCTGGTCCGCTGGACGCTGTCACACTTGAAGCCGTATCGGCGCCCGGTCCTGTGGCTGTCGCTGCTGCTGCTGGTTGAGATTCTGCTCGGGGCCCTTCAGCCCTGGCCGCTCGCGCTGGTCATCGATCACCTGCGTGAACCACGGCCGTTCGGCATCGCCACAATCGACAACTGGATGCGTGCCGTGGCCGGCGAGAGCCGGCTGATTCCGCTGATCATCATCGTTGCTGCAGGCGTGGTGGTGCAGGTGATCAACCAGTTTGTCTCGGCCTACGCCACGCAGGTGCAAGTCGACACCGGTCAGCGGATGGTCTACGACTTGCGCTATCGGCTCTTCGAACACCTGCAGAGCCTGGGGCTGCACCATCACGTCACGACGAATACGGGCGACGCGGTGTATCGCGTCGACGTCGATGCCTACGCGATCGAGAACCTCGTCATGAGCGGACTGTTTCCGCTCGCAACCTCAGCGCTGACGCTGCTGGTGATGTTCGTGCTGCTCCTGAACATGGACTTCACGGTGGCGCTGCTCTCGCTCACGGTCGTGCCGTTCCTGTTTCTGTGCATCCGCTACTACATGAAGACGCTCGTCAATCGTGAAGAGCGGGTCAAGGAGCTGGAATCGAAGCTGGTCGAGCGCCTGTACGAGACGTTCGCCGCGATCAAACTCGTGAAGAGCTTCGCCCGCGAGCGCTACGAAGTGGACCGCTATGCCCGCGCCGGCAGCGAGACGATGACCGGCCGGATCGCGATCACCTGGCAGCAGTCGCTGTTCTCGGCGGTGGTCACGATCATTACCATCGCCGGAACGGCCCTGGTCCTCATCGTCGGAGGCCAGCGTGTGCTCAGCGGCCGGATGTCGATCACCGAACTGCTCGTGGTCGTCGCGTATCTCGGCGCCGTTTATGGACCGCTGTCGTCGATCGCGCATACGACCGGGCAGCTGCAGGGAGCGATTGCGGGCGCGCGCCGCGTGCGAAAGATGTTCGCATTGATGCCCGAAACCGTTGACGCGCCGGACGCGATTTCAGCGGCGGCCCTCAAAGGCGACATACGGTTCGAGGGCGTCGGCTTCGCCTATCCGGACGGCACCAGTGTGCTGCACGACATTGCGTTCGATGCCAGGCCGGGCGAGATGGTGGCGCTGGTCGGCCTGACCGGCGCGGGCAAGACGACGCTCGTCAGCCTGATCCCGCGCTTTTACGACGCGAGCCAGGGGCGCGTGCTTCTGGACGGCGTCGACGTCCGCCACTACCGGCTGCGCGGATTGCGCGAGAAGATCGCGATTGTTCTGCAGGAACCTGTGCTCTTCTCCGGCTCGATTGCCGAGAACGTGCGTTACGGCCGGCTGGACGCGACGCGCGCGGACATCGAGGCGGCCGCGCGCGCGGCTCACGCCCACGACTTCATCTCTCATCTCGCGAAGGGCTACGACACCGAGATTGCGGAGGCTGGCGGCGGACTGTCGGGCGGCGAACGCCAGCGGCTGAGCGTCGCGCGCGCGATTCTGAAGGATGCCCCGATATTGATCCTCGACGAGCCAACCTCATCGCTCGACGCGATCTCGGAAGAGATCGTGTTCTCCGCGTTGCGGCGGCTGCGCACCGGCCGGACGACGATTGTGATCGCGCACCGGCTGTCGACGGTCCGCGACGCCGATCGGATCCTGGTGCTCGACGGCGGCCGCATCGCGGCGCAAGGCCGTCACGAAGAGCTCCTGACGACCAGCCAGCTCTATCGCCGGATGTGTGCGCGTTTGTCGGTCGGCAAATCGCTCGACGATCCGGAAACCGTAGACGAGCTCATTCAGAGCGCGAGACGCTGACCCTGCCGGCGCGAGTCAGCCAGGACATTAGAACGACTGTACGCAGAACGACAAGCAACACGCAGAACGACAAGCAACACGCAGAACGACAAGCAACACGCAGAACGACAAGCAACACGTAGAACGACAAGCAACACGTAGAACGACAAGCAACACGCAGAACGACAAGTAACAAGTAGAACGACAAGTAACAAGTAGAACGACAAGCAACAAGTAGAACGACAAGCAACAAGCAGAACGACAAGCAACACGTAGAACGTCAGAGTTTTGTGAAGATCTTGTTCGCGGGCATCATCGCCCGCTATCCGTTTGGCGGCGTGACCTGGTGCTCGTTGATGTATCTCCTGGGCCTGCGCGCACTCGGTCACGAAGTCTTCTACATCGAAGACACCGGCGAGTGCGTCTACGACCCCATTCAGAACACGCGATCGACGGACCCCGGCTACGGAACGTCCCATATTCATCGATCGCTCGAGCCCTTCGGGCTCGGGGAGCGCTGGGCGTTCGTCAATTACGACGGCACCTATCACGGCCGCAGCGTAAATGACGTCCGGCGCTACGCCGCGGACGCCGATCTGTTTCTGAATCTCTCCGGCGGCTCATGGTTCTGGCGGGACGAGTACGCACGCATTCCGCACAAAGTGTTCATCGACTCCGATCCGGCGTTCACGCAGCTCGCCATCGCGAAGAATGAGCCTTGGTACGTCGAGTTCTTCAAACGTTTCGATCGGCTGTTCACCTTCGGCGCGAACATCGGCACGCCGGCGTCTCCCGTGCCGGTTGGTGACTTCTCGTGGCGCAAAACCTGGCAACCGATTACGCTCGCCGACTGGCGCACCGATCGGCCCGCCGGCGATCGGTTCACGACAGTGATGACGTGGCAGATCGAAAGCTTCACCGACGTCGGTGGAAACAAGGACCGGGAGTTCGTGAAGTACATCGACCTGCCTTCCCGTACCTCGCAGCCGTTCGAGCTGGCCGTCAACGGACCGCAGGCGTTGCTGCGCGAACACGGCTGGTCGACCGTCGATGCGATGGGCGTGTCGCGAACGCTCTGGGACTACCGCGATTTCATCCACCGCTCGAAGGCGGAATTCGGCGTTGCCAAGCACACCTACGTCTCGAATTGCTCGGGCTGGTTCAGCGATCGCACGGCCTGCTATCTCGCCTCAGGGCGCCCCGCACTCGTACAGGACACCGGGTGGACGGCGCACCTGCCGTCAGGTGAGGGGCTGATCGCGTTCTCGTCGGTCGACGAAGCGCTCGCCGGCATCGACGCGATCAACGCAAACTACCGGCGGCACGCGCGGCGAGCACAGGAAATCGCCGTCGAGCACTTCGAGGCATCGCGCGTGCTCGAGCGTCTCGTCGAGGAGGCATGCTCGTGAGCGCGCTGAAGATTGCACACGTCGGACCGGTGGCCACGTCGATCCCGCCGCCCAAGTCGGGATCGGTCGAGCAGATGACGTCGCTGCTCACCGAGGGACTCGTCGCGCGCGGCCATGACGTGACGCTCTTCGCCACCGCCGACTCGAAGACGGCGGCCAGGCTGCACTCCGCCTTTGCGCACGGCTACTGGGACGACAGGCACATGTGGCCGTGGGAGCTCTACGAAATGCTCAACCTGTCGGAGGCGGTCGGGCGCGCCCGCGACTTCGATCTCATCCACTACGAGGCCGCGTACTACCCGATCTCGCTGGCGTTCGCGCGGCTCTCGCCGACGCCGATCGTTCAGACGCTCCACCACTCACCGGCCGCGGCCGAGGTGGCGCTGTGGTCCCGCTACCGGGAGGCGCCGTTCATCGCGATTTCGCGCGCGCAGGCACGGCTGTTGTCCGGCGTCAACGTGATCGGCACGGTGCTCCACGGCATCGATACACCGCGGTTCGCGTTCCGCGAGAAACCCGACGACTATCTGCTTTTTCTCGGCCGGTTCACCGAGGGCAAAGGACCGCTCCAGGCAATCGACATCGCCAAACGGACCGGCATGAAGCTGATCCTTGCGGCAGCCGACGAGGAGTATTACCGCCAGCACGTGGCGCCGCTCGTCGACGGCACGCAAATCGTGTATCACGGTGAGGCTGATTTCGACGCTAAAGTGAAATTGTTCGGCGGCGCGCGAGCGCTCCTCTATCCGATCCAGGCCGGGGAACCGTTTGGCCTGGTGCTTGCGGAGGCCATGACCTGTGGAACACCCGTGGCGGCACTCGACCGCGGCGCGGTACGCGAAGTCGTGGACGACGGTGTGACCGGCGTGATCTTCGAGAATCTCGATGGGATGGCGAGCGGATTGTCACGGGTGTTTGCGCTCGATCGTCGCGAGGTTCACGAGCGCGCGGTCGCAAAATTTGGTGTAGAGCGAATGGTTCGCGAGTACGAAGCGGTGTATCAGCGAGTCGTCGATGCCGGACGCCAGACCGGAGCGCCCCGGCGATGAGCGCGCTCGCCGGCCGCACGATTCTCACGGTCCTTGCTCATCCCGACGACGAGTCGCTGGCCTGCGGCGGCACGCTGGCGAGGCTGGCGGACGCCGGCGCGCATACAGTACTGCTCTGCGCCTCGCGCGGCGAGCTCGGATCGGCCCAGGGTCCCGAGCGCGAGGACGACGAGTTGGGGAGGACGCGCGCCGTCGAGCTGCGTGAAGCCGCCTCGCTGCTGGGCATCGCTGAGCTCCTGATCATGGATCACCCGGACGGCAACCTGCGGTGGGCACACATTACCGAGCTGCACGCCCAGATCGTGATGATCCTTCGGCACTATCAGCCCGCCGCGGTGATCACGTTCGGAGAGGACGGGTTGTATTGGCACCTGGATCACATCGGCGTCCACGAGCGGACGACCACCGCCATGAGGCTGATGGGAACCGCGGCGCCACCGCTCTACTACGTGACGATGCCGGAGGGCGTGATGCGCGCCATCGTCAACGCGGCGACTTCGCGCGGCTGGGCGCAGCCGACTCACGGTCTGTGGGGCCTGTCGCCCGACGCGTTCGGCGACGCCGCTCGGCCGCACACCCTCATGGTCGACGTGACTGAGTGGGTGCCCCGAAAGCTCGCGGCAATCCGCTGCCATCGCAGTCAGATGGGCACCGGCCATCCGCTGGATCGGATTGACGAAGCCGAGGCGCGCCGCTGGCTGGGTAAGGAGCATTTCCGCCGCGCCGTGATTGGCGGATCGGACGAACAGGTCCTGGAATCGCTGGGCACGGTCGTACAAGCCGACCTCGGTCGATCCGCGTAGCGTTCCATCAGGGTTGTAACGACTGCGTAACGAACTGGACGATGCAAACCTCGACGCTTGATATTTTGCGGTGCCCGTACTGCGGGGGCCGGCTCACGCTGGTCACCTCGATGTTCCACCGCGCCACGGGCGAAGAGATCCGTGACGGCATCCTTGGCTGCCATTGCTGCATCTTTCCCATCGTTGACGGCATTCCGGTACTGCATCTGCTGCCGCCCTCGGTCGCCGCGCGCGATCAGGTGGAGGCGAAGCGACCTGAGCAGGCGCTGCGTTCGATGCTCGGCCTGGACAACGACGACCAGGCCGCGCAGTTCGAGGCCGCGGCTGCTTCCGATGCGGCAACGTATAAGGACGTTGTCGAAGCGCTCGGTCCGAATTTCGAGGGCGGATATTTCCTCTACCGTTTCTCCGATCCCACGTACATGGTGGCGAACGCCGTCGTGCGCGCGGTCGCCGGCGCCGTTCTTCACGGCGCGCGGCGTGCCGTCGATATCTGCGGCGGGTCGGGACACCTCACGCGATCGCTGATGGATCTGTCGTCGCCGCCTCCGGTCCTCGCCGATCTGTACTTCGCGAAGGTGTGGCTGGCGCGGCGCTTCACCGCGCCGGGCTGCGAGCCAGTGTGCTGCGACGGCAATGCGCCGATGCCGTTCGCGCGCGGCGCGTTCGGATACGCGATGTGCTCGGACGCCTTCCAATACATCTGGACGAAGCGGCAGTTCGTCGGCGAGATGGCGCGGCTCGTCGACGCGCCGGGCGAGCCGGGCGCCGTGGTCATCAATCACACGCACAACGCCCTGGCGTGGTGTCCCTCACACGGCCAGCCACTCGAACCTGCCGGCTATCTCGACCTGTTCGAGACCATCGAACCGCGGATCTTCGCCGAGGCCGGACTGTTTGCCGACGTCGTCAAGGGCGGACCGCTCGATCTGGCGCGCCGCGACGCCAGGGAAGCGCTCGACCGCGATCCGGCGCTGACGATCGTCGCGACGCGGCATGCCGGTGTCTTTACCGCGCATCCGCTCGAGACCCCCGGGCGGGCGCGCGGCGCCTTTCGCGTCAACCCCCTCTACGAAACCCGGCGAAACGGCGACAGACTCTCGCTGAAACTGCGGTTCCCGTCTGCCGATTACGAAGAGGAATACGGCGCGTGCCGGCTCTATCTGCCGGAGGAAACGTCTCTAGAGCTGGCACTTCTGCGTGCGCTCGAGGCCGGCCAGCATCCGGAGGGAGTCGAGGAGTTGATTCGCAGACGGGTGATCGTCGACCTGCCAAACAGGTACTATTAAGAACCGCATGGTAAGCCCGATCGTCTCCGGCCGCCTGGCGCGCAAGCGGGCCCGGGCCCACTTCGCCGACCCGTCCGGGCGCCGGGGTCTGCTCATCGCGTTCGAGGGGGTCGACGGCTCCGGGAAGACGACCCAGCGGAAGCTGTTCAAGACCTGGCTCAAATCCGAAGGCTACGAGGTGGTCTCCACGAAGTGGAGCTCGTCACACCTCATCAAGCCGTTGATCAAGAGCCGGAAGAAGGTTCGCGCGCTGAGCCCGGAAGAATATTCACTGCTGCACGCGGCGGATTTTCGCCACCGCGTCGAGCACATCATTCTGCCGGCGCTCTGGGACGGCAAGATCGTCCTCGCCGATCGATTCCTGTTCACCGGGCTGGCCCGCGATGTGGCGAGAGGCCTCGATCTCGAGTGGGTCCTGCGGCTCTACGAGCCGCTCCTCTGGCCCGATCTGATCTTCTATTTTTCAGTGTCGCCCGCGACTTCGGGCCAACGCGTGATGGCCACGCGGACGCCGAACTTCTACGAGGCCGGCCAGGACGTCACGACTCTCGACGATCCCGCCGAGAGCTACAGGCAGTTCATCACACGGGTCATCCGGCAGTACGAGGCGCTGGCGCTGCTCTTCAACTTCATGACGGTCGACGCCGAGCAGTCGATTACCGATCAGCACCTCGTCATCCGGAAGATCTTCCGCGAGCACGAGCACTGCACGTGGTCCGATCGGAATCTCCGCGCAGTTGCCGACTGGATGTCGGTCGCGGGGCGGATATGACGGCCGCGGGCATCCTCATCGCGGTCGAAGGCGCGAACGGCGGCGCCGTGCGAGCCGCGGCGCACAGCCTGACCACCGATGGACGGCGCGGCGCGGGAATCAGCGAGTGGGATGCGTCGGGACTGTTCGAGGATATGGCGGTCGCGCCCGAGGAAGCCGGCGCGCCGTCAGCGCGGTCGCTGTTGCTGCTTTACGCGGCCGACCTCGCGTTTCGCATTCGATGGGAAATCCGTCCGGCGCTCGACGAGGGCCGCGACGTGATCGCCGCGCCGTACGTCGAGACCGCTATCGCCTTCGGGCGCGCGGCGGGACTGCCGGGCGGCTGGCTCCGGAATCTCTTCCGCTTCGCGCCGCGCCCGGACGAGACGCATCGGATCGAGGCGCTCCTCGCCCATGTCGCCGACCGTCGCGGGTTCGTGGAATTCGGCAGCGAGCGGCTCGTCGGCACGCGCTCGCGTCTGACGACGCGGCAGCTGATCGACCGCGCGAACCGCTACATCAAGCCTAAGGCCTCACCTTCGTCACCTCGATGGTGACAAACGTGCTGCGCTGCTGCGCGAACGCTTTCATCGCCTGGTAGGCCGCCATGAACTCGGCGTTGCTGTACGGCTTGTCGTTATCCGAGAGAGCCGCGACTTTGATCTGATCGTACTCGCGATCGATTTCCCGCTCCAGCCATCCCCGGGCGTCAGGCTGCGCCGGTGGCACCGCCGGAATCAGCTCGGCCGCCGACTGCGCGCAAAGAAGCAGCGTGTCCAGATAAAGATTCCGCAGATCCTCGTACGCCAGCGCACGGATCACGAGCCGATTGCGCGTCTGGTCGGGCACGTCGTAGAGGTTGTGGAAGATCGGGTACTCCGGTCCGTCCCGGAACGCCTCGCTCTTGTCCCACGGAATCATCGTGTGCAGGTTCTGATTCTGGAACCGGTAGAGATAGAGATTGTTGGTCCCGTAGTTGCCGACGACGCTGTCGTTGTCGCCCAGGAACTGCAGCACCGCGACCTGCTTGATGAACGACGGGAGATCCACGTACTGGGCGATCTGCTGACGAAACACCGCGTCGCTGGCTTCCGCGATCGTGCGGATCATGTCGACGATCGGCTGAGGATGCGGATCCTCCTCGTGGGTCTCCGGCTTGAACGGCAGCGGCACGTAGAGCGAGGGATCCGGTCCCTTGTACTGGAGGTAGTACGGTGGGTCGGCGACGTTGTAGTCGTACTTATAAAGGTAGCCTTCGTTCTCGCCGAACGCGTCCATCAGGAAGTGTTTGTCGACCGATTCGACAATCGTGTAGAGCCCTGAGTACTGGTTGTTGATGTACAGCTTCACGTGCGCTTCGCGCGGCGCGACGATCCCCAGACGGCGCAGGAACAACATCGACACGCGCTCATGCATGTTCGACTGGTCCTGCGTGTTGTTGCGCAGCACGAACGATTTCAGGCCGAGAAAGGTCTGATTCGTCGTGTAGCGATCGAAATCGACGCGCAGGCCCGGCTTGATCCCGCTCCGGCTGCCGGTCCCGCGCGAGCGGATCCCGACGTTGCGAACGGTGATGGCGCCCCACTTGAGATCGCACGGATAGTAATCGTTGAGGAGGTAGTTGACCTTGAGCGTGTTCCAGTCTTTCGAGTTGATCGCGACGTGGATTTCCTGAACGACGGAATCGTCGAAAAAAGGCGCGGTGGGATCGGCCGGCACGGGTTGCGCGGCGGCGCGCGTGCTCGCGAAGGAAATCGCCAGCACCGCCAGAGCGAACATCGAAATCCGTCTACGCATTCGTGTCTCCAACTTCACGTGGGGCTCTGCCCCACACCCCGGCTCCGTCGCTCGCGGGGACCCCGACCCCGCGCCGCTCCCTCGCAGGCGCGCCGAAGGCGCGCCTCAACTTCACGTGGGGCTCCGCCCCACACCCCGGCTCAGTCGCTCGCGGGGCCCCGACCCCGCGCCGCTCCCTCAACTTCACGTGGGGCTCCGCCCCACACCCCGGCCTACAGAACAATCTGAAGCCGGACCACCTGGCTCCAGAACGGGGCGGTGCTGAGCAAGGGGCTTCGTTCTGCATCGTCAATCTGTTCCCGGATGAGGTCTCCTTGCAGTTTAACCCAGCGGTTGATGAACCAGTTGATCCCGTAGGTTTCGACGCGATTTGTAACTGGCAGAATCGTTTCGGCACGCGGGTTCCGGAACGGCTGGTCGACGCCGACCACGCTGCCAAACCGAGTGCGCTCGACGCGCGCCACCAATTCGATTGCACCGGGCCCACCGAGCGGGATGCCGCCCTCTCGAGGCTCGACCGGACGATTTTTCTTCTCGCCGGTGATCACCCATCCACCTGACGCGTACCAGGCGCGATAGCGCGCCTGCGGCAGGTTGTCGTCGCCGAAGCCCTGCTTCTTTCGGTCGTCGCTCACCCATGTGTACTCGCCGCGCAGCGTGAATGGGCCCTTCATCCAATCGAGGTCGCCCTCGATGCGGTTTCGGCGTCCGCTGACGAACACCTGCTCGAAGAACGTGTGCTGCGACATCACGGTCCGGCCGCGGAGGCCGTTGGGCAGCACCGACGAGTCCGACACTTCGGTCGTCGCGAACGCGCCGCCGACCTCAATGCTCCTCATCAGGTTGATCTTCCGGAACGGCGTCACGACCAGCCGGGCCGCATAGGTGTCGTCACCGCCGACGATTTTGTTCGCGCGCGAGTTGTCGCCGTCGTGCTCGAACCATCCCGCCCAGTAGTTGAAGCCGTCCTTGAGGAACCGCCCGTGCAGCATGACGCCGCGATCGCGCGCCGGCGCGAGCGTGCTGCCGCTGAGTGAGCGGTAGACGAAGTCGAGGTTCGAGATGCCGGTGAGCTGCTCGAGCCCGAACGGGATCTTGAAGCGGCCGCCGCGGACCTGGAAGCCGCGGGAAAAGTTGACATCGACGTAATAGTCCTTCCACGCCGATTTACTGACGCCGAGGATTGAGGTCTGCTCGTGCTCGGTCAGCTCGCGCTCGATGCTGAACTGAATGCGGCGGAAGATCTCGCCGTCGATGCCGACGCGCGCGCGATGCAGCTCCCACGTGTCGAACGCCACCGGATTGTCGCCGGGCTCGCGCCCATCGCCCTGGAACTTGGCCTGGAAGTCGAGGCGGAAATTCCGGCCGGCGCGCAGCGACGGATGATCGCGCCAGACGAACTGCAGATTCCTGAGGACGCCGTCGCGCGGCTCGTTCTGTTTGTCCGGAATCGGCGCCGGGCCCGACAGTCCCTGGGCCGCGCCGATCGCCGGCAGGCCGAGCATCACGGCGGCCAGTGCCGCCCCCATCCGCATAAGCAAGGTGTGCCTCCTGTGGCGTCGACCGTGACGCCGCCTTCCTTCGCCGCCGCCGCCGCGACGAAGCGGAACAACTGATCGATCTCCGCGACCGCCGACGGTTCGTCGACGACCACCGCGACCTCGCGGCGGAAGTCGAGGCTCAGCGCCGCGAGCGCCAGACTCCCCACGACGGCCACCGCGTCGTCGATCAACATGATCTTGCCGTGCGAGCGCAGGTCGGCATAACGCTTCGCGCCGTACGCCTCCACGCGCACGCCCGCCTCGCGGCACGCGTTGAGGACCGCGATCAGTCCCGGGTCGGTGACCTTCGCGTCGATGAGGCGGATGCTCTTTTGCGCGTTCGAGAGGAGGTCCGTGATCTGCCGCCGCGCGCGTTCGGGACCGACGATCAGCCGCGGCGGCACCGAGTCGGGAATCGGCCGGCTGTCCCGATCGGCGGCCATGAGATCGCGCAACCCGGACACGACTTGTGGATCGTATGTGATGAGCAGTGCGTCGCACGTCCGGTCGAAACATTTCCGCGTGAAATTCAGCGACGTCACGAGCGCCGGGCCGTCGTCCGCAATCAGGTACTTGGCGTGGTACTTGACCACCGGATCGGTGTACGGCCGGACCGACGCGCCGGTCGCTTCGAGCGCCGCCCAGAGCTTCTTCAGCTTTTTCTTGCCGCCTTTGGCGCGCGAGGTCACGAGCACTTCGACGTCGACGCCGCGGTCCACGGCCGCCTTCAGCTCAGCCAGAACGTCCTTGTCGTTGCAGCGGAACAGCGACAGGCCAATCGAGCGGCGCGCGCCGCGGATGATCTCCACGACGGCGTTGCGGCGATCCGCTGGGGCAGTGATGATGCGATCGAGTGGCATGGGCGACGTCGGCGTCATGCGCGCCTGACGTTGGTCGAAGCCGCCGCAACGGGCAGCGAGCGTTCCACGCGCGGCGCGCTTTTATGGCGATGCACGCGCGCGCGAACGCCGGCGCTGTTTGTCGAGAACGCTCGGGCGCGGTCAACGACGAGGTGGTTGTAGCCGCGGCAAAAGACCTGTATCAAATATGTTTCGACCGCCTCGGCGGCGCGCCCTCGACCAGAGCCTCCTGCGGTGACGGTACAAGTCGATGGCCGTCAGGCAGTTTTGGAGCTGGCATGCCGGTTACACGAATTATCGGATCGAACGTACTGTACGGGTAACGGTGCGGCACTATACACCGGAAAT
>Ga0114129_10002857_pt1 | contig 24163 bp, 23 predicted proteins | sample RhiMetdeltSRZDD1_FD_80071 | JGI IMG/M metagenome (GOLD analysis project Ga0114129, IMG submission 80071) | Populus rhizosphere microbial communities from Tennessee, USA - Rhizosphere MetaG P. deltoides SRZDD1 (version 2) (version 2) | ecosystem: Host-associated > Plants > Roots > Rhizosphere >...
CCTGCTGATCACGCGCACGGAATTTAACGTCGCATCGTTCATGGGGCTGATCATGGTCATCGGCATCGTCGCCAAGAACGGCATCCTCCTTCTCGACGCCAATCAGAAATTCCGCGCTGAAGCCATGCCGCCGGAGGAAGCTATGATCAACGCCGGGCGCCGCCGGCTGCGTCCGATCGTCATGACCGCGCTGGCCGCCGTTGCGGGGATGCTGCCGCTGGCGCTGGCCCTGGGTGCCGGTTCGCAGATGCTGCAACCCTTGGCCATTGCGGTAATCGGTGGGATTCTGGTGTCGATGGTTTTGTCGCTCATCATTACTCCTGCGGTGCAGTACTACCTTGAGAAGAAGGCTTAGAGTTAGCTAGTTACCGTGTGTGGCGCTAACGTCCTCGGTTTTTCGGAATTTGTCGCGTAACGGAAAGGCCAGCCGCTTGACTATTCCGCATCGGCTTTCAAATCCAAAGCCGTCAAGAGGAGAAGTGACATGAAAAAAAAGATCTGGATAGGCAGCGGTCTGGTCGTGGCAGCAATCGGATGGTACGCGTTTCGGCCGGAATTGTTATTCATTAATAAATCGGTTTCTGAAACCTTCCCGGTATCGTCTGTTGCAGCCAATTCGCCGGACTCAGCGGTTCCCAAAGAGCTCGCGTCAGGGCAGTTCAAGGGCTACGCACACGAAACGCAGGGCAACGCCGGAATTTATGACGTTAACGGCAAGCGCGTGTTACGACTCACGGACTTCAAAACATCCAACGGGCCGGATGTTCACATTTATCTCGTAGCGGCTTCAGACGCAATGGATGATGCGACCGTGAAGAAGGCCGGTTTTATCGATCTCGGGTCCATGAAAGGTAATATGGGGGACCAGAACTATGACGTTCCGGACACAACAGATCTCGGTAAATATCAGGCCGTGACCATATGGTGTGCCCGTTTCAATGTGAACTTCGGCACAGCGCCGTTGAAGCAAGCGGCACCATCCGGACCAAAGAAGTTAGCGGTTGGGCAATTCAAGGGTTATGCCCACGAAACAGAAGGGACAGCCGGGATTTACGACGTTCAGGGAAAGCGGGTACTCCGCCTAACGAATTTCAAAACATCCAATGGTCCTGATGTGCACGTTTATCTCGTCGGCGCTCCCGATGCTAAGGACGACGCGACGGTTAAGAAAGCGGGATTTCTCGATCTCGGATCGATGAAGGGCAACGTCGGCGACCAGAACTACGACGTACCTGAAAGCGCCGATCTGCACAAGTACCAGGCAGTCACGATCTGGTGCGCACGGTTCAATGTCAACTTCGCGACTGCGCCCCTCAGCTCAGCTGATTAAGAAATGTCAGCGAATCCAGTGGAAGTCGGGAATCTCGCCTGGCTTCCACGCCGTTTTTCCAGAGTGCAAATGAATCTAAAGGCAGTGATTCACAAGCGACATCAATTTCGTCTGGTGCTTTGCGGACACAAGGCCGTTGAGACCGGAGCGGCTTGTCTTCTGTTCATGATTCAGGGCCAGCTTGGGCAAGCCACGCTTGGTCATTTTTTAATAGCATCCAAAACGGGTGCGCTCACCATGTTCCCCCTTCTTGGCATCACTCTCACCCGTCATGCACGCCACTTTGCGAATCGATGGATGTCTGCAATATTCGTGGGGGCGTGCGCATTTTTCGCGGACGCACTGATCCACGGTTCCCACTATCCAGGCGCATACACCGAAGCAGCCTTCACCGCGATTGGAGCGTTTGCGTTGTCCGTCATCCTTTCCTACACGCCTTTAGGAAAACAGATCGACCGGCTTGCGGAGTCTTTTCTTCACTACCACCGGCAATAAATTCGCATCCTTGTGGTTAGTTCACGAATTCAGGCCGTTGTCGATGATCACATCTGCTGTTTCTCTAGGCCGGTCCTGATCAAGATGAATCCTCTGAGCCGGAAAGTAGACAGTCTCGTAGGCGCGAACGGTGTCGGCTTCATTAAGCTTCTCCTGCGCGCGCCGTACTGCGCGCTCCAGTGCCCTGTCGAAACTGCAATCGATCCAGATCGCAAGATCGAAGTGATCACGATACCCGCGCTTGAACAGAAAAATACATTCGAGAACAATCACGTCCACGTTTTCAAACGCATAAGGCTGTATGCGATATGTTGTTGCAGTCTCTTCAGCAGCGTTCATAACTCCTCGTCGGGATCGATTCCTTTTTAATGGAAGGACCAACTGTTCAAACATTTGATCCATTCGGAGGGCGTTTTCATAGAAATGGGGACCCGGGGTTCGCGCGTTGAATCGTACAGTAGGCAGATTTAGCCAACAATCACCAGCGACGATTACCGCATGGAGGTGTTGTTTGAGCAATCGCTGAAGGATTCGGGTCGCGACAAAGCCTTTACCGGAACCGTCAATGCCAGAAACGCCGACCAGTATGCTTCTGCTGGGATCACACTGAGCCCGGCAGTCCAGAATCCTGCAAACTGCGGGATCAATAATCGGCTCGGCTATCGACATGCCATAAAGAAGCCACGGGTCCGCAGCGAAATTCCGACTCGGAAATATTTTTCAATCGGGTATATTGCATAGGAAAGACGCTTTTCACTTTACTGCCGATGAATGAGGTTCGTCCGCTTTCCATACCTGTCATCCTGGGAACCACACGCAAAGGGCGAATGAGCGCTCATGCCGCGCGATTTGTATTCGGTCAGCTGCGGAAGCGCCATGGCATTACATCGGAGCTTATCGACATTGGGGAATTGAACCTTCCAATCGATGATGCTGGGGAGGCGGTGAAAGACCAGCGTTTTTCGGCAGCGATGGAACGTGCGGATGCCATAGTCATTGTCAGTCCCGAGTACAACCATAGTTTTCCGGGTCTGTTGAAGCACGTCCTCGATAGTTGCCTGAAGGAATACATTCATAAGGCTGCCGGTATTGTTGGCGTCTCCGCCGGCGTGTTTGGTGGCGCCAGGACTATTGAGCACTTTCAACCGGTCCTGCGCGAATTAGGACTGGTTTCAATATTTTGGGATGTGAATTTTGGGACGGTGGAGAAGGTTTTCGACTCCAGTGGACAACTTCTCGACCAGGCCTATGTGCGCCGTACGGATAAGTTTCTCAACGAACTCATCTGGATGGCAAAAGTTCTTCGCTACGGGCGAGAGAACATTTCTCTCGAATAGAAACAATGCGCTGTCCGAATTGCGGCACATTGATGAATCGGCACGCGGAAAAACTCATCAAGGATGCGCACGCTCTCGAAGGCGAAGTCGTCGCCTCCATTCATTACTGTCCCGGTTGCGGCAAAGTCGAAGCCGAGATCGAATCACCAGAACAATAATTCCTCACAAACCTGGGAATAAACCGACGCGCTCTCGGCATCTAGCTGTCGAGGTGCAACAATGAGCGCAAATCACCATTACGACGTCATCATCATTGGAAGCGGCGCTGGTGGCGGCACGCTCGCCTATCGGCTGGCGCCGTCTGGAAAGAAGATTCTGCTGCTCGAGCGCGGCGATTTCGTCCCGCGCGAAAAGCAAAATTGGGATTCGCGCGCGGTTGTCGGCGAGGGCCGGTACAACAATGTCGAGCCTTGGCGAGACGTGAAGGGGAATGAATTCGTGCCAGGCGCTCATTATTTCGTCGGTGGCAACACCAAGTTTTATGGCGCCGCTCTCGTCCGCCTCCGAAAGCAAGATTTTGGAGAACTGCGCCACCACGGAGGGATTTCACCCGCCTGGCCGTTGACCTACGAAGACCTCGAACCGTATTACACGGAGGCGGAGTATCTCTATCAAGTCCATGGAGTACGGGGCGAGGATCCGACGGAACCGCCCGCGAGCAAGCCTTATCGATTTCCACCGGTGAGGCATGAGTTACGAATTCAGCAATTGAGTGACGATCTGAAAAAACTCGGCCACAAGCCGTTCCACCTGCCGATTGGCGTTCTTCTGGACGAACAGAATCCACATAAGAGCAAGTGCATTCGTTGTTCGACGTGCGACGGCTTTCCTTGTCTGGTGCACGCGAAAGCGGATGCGCATGTGATTTGCGTCGAACCCGCGCTGGAGCATCCGAATGTCACTCTTCTGACGAAAAGCAAAGTCACGAGGCTGGAGACAGACTCCGCTGGCCGCGCTGTCACGAAGGTTCACGTAGATCGTGATGGGGTTCCGGAAACGTACTGCGCGAACATCGTCGTGTCGTCATGCGGCGCAGTGAACTCTGCAGCGTTGATGCTGCGCTCGGCCAATGACCGACATCCGAGCGGTCTCGCCAATAGCTCGGGCCAGGTCGGCCGGAATTACATGTGCCACATCAACTCGGTCATGCTTGCCCTTTCGAAGTGCGAAAACCCAACGGTGTTTCAGAAGACGTTCGGTCTGAATGACTTCTATTTTCCATCCAAAGAATGGGACTTCCCGATGGGTCACATTTCGTTTGTCGGAAAGTCCGACGCGGACATCCTCGCTGCCGGGGCCCCCAAGCTTGTTCCTGGGTTCACCCTCGAGCTCATGGCGAAGCACTCGCTCGATTTTTGGATGACATCAGAGGATCTGCCTGATCCGAACAATCGCGTCACCGTAACGCGAGATGGGCAGATCCAGCTGAGCTACAAATCCAACAATGATGAGGGACACAAACGTCTCCAGGCGAAGCTCAAGAGCTTACTCAAGCATGCGAATTGCTCGGAAGAGGTTATCCACCTCAACGCGTACATCGGCAAGCGGATTCCGCTGGCAGGAGTTGCGCACCAGAATGGCACCCTCCGCTTCGGTCGGGACGCAGCGACATCTGTCCTGGACGCAAATTGCAAGGCGCACGATCTGGACAACCTCTACGTTGTTGATGCGAGCTTCTTTCCATCATGCGGTGCGATGAACCCTGCATTGACCATCATGGCCAACGCGCTGCGCGTCGGCGATCACCTAATGGAGAGATTGAAATGACACCTGGAAGAATGCGTTCAATCCAGCGCGCATCGCAGTTGCGAATTTGGCTACTTGTTGTTTTATTGTTCTGGCTGGTCGCCCAATTCACGAAACCTCTGGTCGGAGGCGATCGACCCGCAGTCGCATCTCTCGATTCAATTGGAATCACCGTTAGCGACATCGATCGATCGGTAGATTTCTTTTCCAAGGTTCTCTCTTTCGAAAAAGTGTCCGATAACGAAATTTTTGGCTCGGAGTACGAACACCTGCAGGGACTATTCGGAGCGCGAGCCCGAGTCGTTCGGATGAAGCTCGGGGATGAGTCGATTGAACTGACCGAATATCTAACGCCGAAAGGCCGGCCGATACCGATCGATTCGCGAAGTAACGATCGTTGGTTCCAACATATTGCGATCATCGTTTCGGACATGGACAAGGCATATCAATGGCTCCGACAAAACAAGGTGGAACACGCATCTACCGGACCTCAGACCTTACCCGAGTGGAACAAGAATGCAGGAGGGATCAAAGCCTTCTACTTAAAAGATCCTGACCAGCATGCACTCGAGATTTTGTGGTTCCCTCCCGACAAAGGTGACGCGAAGTGGCATCGCGTAACTCAAAACGCGAAGCGCGATATCGAGCAGCCTCAGGAACTGTTTCTCGGGATTGACCACACCGCAATCGTCGTAAGTGATACAGAGGCGAGCCTTGGGTTTTATCGAGATGTTCTCGGATTAAAACAAGTTGGAGAAAGCGAAAACTACGGCATCGAGCAGGAACATCTAAATAACGTCTTCGGCGCGCGTCTTCGAATTACGGCCCTCCGTGCGGGTTCTGGTCCGGGTGTGGAGTTCCTGGACTACATCACCCCTCGCGACGGGCGTCCATACCCCACGGATAGCAAAGCAAGCGACCTGGTTCAGTGGCAGACGAATTTCATTTCTACTGATGTTCGCGGTGCCGAAGGTCGCTTGCGCGCCAGCAGGTTTTCATTCATTTCGCCAGGAGTCGTCGCTCTCGCCGACGGACAGGCAGGTTTCCACCAGGGCCTGTCGGTTCGTGATCCCGATGGGCACGCATTAAGAATCGTCGAGAAGTAAAGGAGCGCTTGATCATGATCGAGCTCGATGAACGAGAACACGCACTGATGTGCATGGAAGTATGGGGTACCAACCGCAGTGTCAGTCGTACCGTCGAACTTCCCGAATTGACGGCCTGGGTCTACTCCAAGCCGGCAGAAGGTGAGGATGGCGGAGACGTCCACTATCTGTCGGTATGCGGCCAAGCGGTACTTTCGCGGGTCGTCCTGGCAGACGTGAGCGGCCACGGCCCGCAGGTCAGCGGTTCTGCGCGACTGCTGCATGAGCTAATGCGAGAGCACATTAATACGTGGGATCAGACAGAGTTTGTGCGCGAACTGAACACCTCCTTCCGTAGTCGCGTTACTCGAGGCAAGTACGCGACGGCGGTGATCCTGGGAATTCTTCGAGACACGGGCCAAACAGCATTCACCAGCGCCGGGCACTTGCCGCCATTGTGGTATCACTCGAACACTAAAAGCTGGCAGTGGTTGGATCAGGACGCTTGTGACCGGAATCGTCGTGTCGAGGGGCTGCCTGTTGGGCTGATACAGGGAACAACGTACCGGCAAAGGCTGATTGAAGTGCAGCCTAAAGACATACTGATCCTCTACACCGATGGAATCACCGAAGCCCAGGATGGCTTTGGTAACATGCTCGGGCGCGATCGCCTGATGAGATGGGCGCGCATGGCTCCGACCGATAACCCATCCTCCACCGGCCAATTCCTGTTTGAGCGCCTCAGCGAGTTCCGCCAAGACAATTTCACTGACGATGAAACGATTATTGCCATTCAAAGAGGTAACCCGTCATGACCGCAGAAGAACAAAGACTAGAGCAAGCGGGAAACCGCAGGGTGCACTGGAAGCGCTGGGGACCCTATCTGAGCGAGCGCGCGTGGGGAACGGTCCGCGAAGACTACAGCGCTGTCGGCACCGCATGGGACTACTTACCGCATGATCACGCGCGATCGAAAGCGTACCGCTGGAATGAAGACGGCATTGCAGGTATCTCCGACCGCCATCAAATGATCTGTTTTGCCCTCGCCTTGTGGAATGGAAAGGATCCCATTCTCAAGGAGCGGTTGTTTGGCCTCACCGGAAGTGAAGGCAATCACGGTGAAGACGTTAAAGAGTATTACTTCTATCTCGACAGCACGCCGACACATTCATACATGAAGTACCTCTACAAGTACCCTCAGCAGGAATACCCGTATTCTCGATTAATTGAAGAAAACCGCCGACGCGGAAAGCATGAGCCGGAATTCGAACTGCTGGATACAGGTGTGTTTGACGAGAACAGGTATTTCGACGTTTTTGTCGAGTATGCGAAATCCGATAGCGAGGACATTCTCATTCGGGTGAGTGTGACGAATCGCGGACCGGAGCCAGCGTCGCTGGATCTACTTCCCACGATCTGGTTTCGAAACACATGGTCATGGGACAAGAATGAGCCGCGTCCTTTCATGCGCGCCGGCGACGCCGGCGGAGAGCACTCTATCCAACTGAACCATCCACGTTATGGTGAGCGTTGGCTATACGCTGAAGGTACCCCAGCGTTTCTATTTACTGAAAATGAAACAAACCTCCGCCGACTGTACGGTGTGGCTAACGCATCGCCATATGTGAAAGATGGAATACATGAAGCCGTTGTTCGAAAGAACAGCGATGCCGTGAACCCATCGAATGTCGGAACTAAAGCGGCCGCTCATTATCCGCTGACCGTCCAACCGGCGGAAACCGTGCAGGTGCGTCTGCGTCTCACGAATATCGATTTTGCGGTATCTGGGAAACGTCCTTTCGGTCAGGCATTCGACTCGGTATTTAACGATCGCCTTCGGGAAGCCGACGAGTTCTACTCAACGGTCATCCCTCATGAATTGTCCGGCGATGCCAAGAACGTCATGCGTCAGTCGCTAGCCGGGATGCTTTGGTCTAAACAGTATTACCACTACGTCGTGAGGAACTGGCTGGATGGCGATCCCGATTTCCCGATGCCGCCGGCAGAACGTCGCCGCGGCCGGAATCACGATTGGCCGCATTTGTACAATGCGGACGTCATTTCAATGCCTGACAAATGGGAGTACCCGTGGTACGCGGCGTGGGATCTCGCCTTCCATTGCATTCCTCTTGCTCTAGTTGATTGCGATTTCGCGAAAGAGCAACTCGTCCTGTTATTGCGGGAGTGGTACATGCACCCGAACGGACAAATTCCCGCTTATGAATGGGGATTCAGTGATGTGAATCCGCCGGTTCATGCCTGGGCTGCATGGCGCGTTTATAAGATCGAGAAGAAGCGTAAGGGGACCGGGGATCGCAAGTTTCTGAAACGCATCTTCCACAAACTGATGCTGAATTTCACCTGGTGGGTGAACCGAAAGGACGCCGAAGGTAAGAATATCTTTCAGGGCGGGTTTCTCGGTCTCGACAACATCGGCGTTTTCGACCGAAGCGCTCCTTTGCCGACCGGAGGACACATCGAGCAATCGGACGGAACGAGCTGGATGGCGACGTATTGCCTGAACATGCTGGCGATGGCGCTCGAATTGGCTTCCGAAGACGCCGCTTATGAGGACGTGGCGAGCAAGTTCTGGGAGCATTTCACACAGATTGCATATGCAATGAATAACCGCGGCGACGACGGCGTCAGCTTGTGGGATGACGAAGACGGATTCTTCTATGACGTTCTTCACGTCCCCAATCAAGGTGAATTCGCCATGAGCGGAGCGAATGCAAGCCCGCCAGGGCGCAGCCATCAAGCGATGAAGACGCGCTCGATGGTGGGATTGATTCCGCTCTATGCCGTCGACACGCTCGAGCCCGAACTGTTGAAGCGCCTGCCGAACTTCAAGCGCCGTTTGGATTGGTTTGTTGCGAATCGGCTCCGATACACACAAAACCAGGCGTGCATGTTCACTCCAGGCATGGGCGAACGACGGCTGATGTCGATCATGAATGCCGACAAACTTCGGCGTGTTCTGCGGTACATGCTGGATGAAAACGAGTTCCTCTCGCCTTACGGGATCCGAGCTGTCTCGAGATATCACAAAGATCATCCGTATATGTTGCGTATTGGTGAATCCGAGCATCGTCTGGATTATGAACCCGGCGAGTCGAGCACGAATCTGTTTGGCGGTAATTCGAACTGGCGCGGTCCGATTTGGTTTCCGGTGAATTTCTTGATTATCGAGTCGCTTCAGAAGTTCCATCACTATCTTGGCGAGGATTACAAAGTGGAGTGTCCAACAGGTTCGGGAAAGTTCCTGACTCTGTGGGAGGTTGCCCAGGAGATTGCCCGCCGTCTCGGGTCGATCTTCCTCCGCGATGTAAACGGCTCGCGCCCCGTTCACGGCACAGCCAGCAAGTTCCAGAACGATCCGCACTGGAAGGATCTCATCCTCTTCTATGAATATTTTCACGGCGACAACGGCCGCGGGGTAGGTGCCAGTCATCAAACGGGATGGACTGGAGTCGTAGCGAAGCTGCTTCAACAGAGCGGTGAGAAAAACGCCGATTCAAGACACCATCAAAAAGAAGCCGTAACGGCGTAACGCCGGCGCCGGATGATGGACTAACTGTAGGGCGTCTATGACGCCCCTAAATTTACAAATCAAGATCGTGGCGGGCCGCGAAGCGCAAGCGCGACAGTGCGCAGCCTCAAGTGCGCACCGCTTCGACAGAAGACGAAAGGTCGTTCCTATGAAAACGCAAATCACAATCGAATCCGACCGGACCGTTAAGGCGACACCCATAAAGGCGATCGCGGTCCGGCCCGGTTCTCCGGGCAGTGTTCACCTTGCGGAACTGGCAAAGCCATCGCTAAATGATGTCCCTGACGGCCGTGGTGTCCTTGTCAAAGTGCTGCGTGTTGGCGTGGATGGCACGGACAAAGAAATCAATGCCGCGGAATACGGCGCCGCCCCTCCGGGCTATGACTTTCTGGTGCTTGGTCATGAAAGCTTCGGGCGTGTGGAAGCCGTCGGCTCGAATGTCACCGAGCTTCAGCCTGGCGACTACGTTGTCGCCACGGTGCGGCGGCCGGGCACGAGCATCTACGATCAAATCGGTACAAACGACATGACGACCGACGATACATATTTTGAACGTGGGATTAACCTGCGCCATGGTTATCTCACCGAGTACTACGTTGACGACGTGGAGTTCATCGTGAAGGTCCCCGGCGGGCTCAAGGAAGTCGGCGTCCTGCTGGAGCCCACAACTGTCGTCGAGAAGGGGATAACGCAAGCCTATGAGATCCAACGACGGCTTCGCGTGTGGAAACCGCGCCGCGCGGCCGTAATGGGAGCGGGAACTATCGGCTTGCTCGCAACGCTCGTCCTGAGATTGCGCGGCCTCGACGTAACTACGTTTGGCCTGACACCAAAACCATACCTTAATTCGGATCTCATCGAAGCGCTCGGTGGGCGTTACATTTCGACGCACGAAACTCCGATTATCGAAGGATCTGCGAAATATGGGCCTTTCGACATCGTGTTCGAAGCTACAGGTTACTCACCCGTGGTGTTCGAAAGCATGCGCGCCCTTGGTAAGAATGGAGTCCTCGTTCTGTCCAGCGTAACCGGTGGCGACTGCAGGATTGAAGTGCCGGCGGCCAAAATTAATCTCCAATTTGTGCTCGGCAATAAGGTCATAGTGGGAACCGTCAATGCGAACCGGGAATATTTCGAAACCGGCGTTCGCGATCTATCGCAGGCCGAACTCCAGTATCCAGGTTGGTTGAGACGGCTGTTGACGCACCCAGTGAAGGGACTCGAAAACTACAAGGAACTCTTCGACAAACTTTTGAACGCCAAAGGCGCTATCAAAATCTTTTGCGAAGTGGCGGAGTTATGAGCAAACGGATTGTCATTCTCGGCGGCGGCTTTGGGGGTCTGTACACCGCTCTTGAGTTGGAACGGACGATCGCTCGAGATCCGGACGTCGAGGTTACACTCGTGAACCACGACAACTTTTTTCTCTTCACGCCCATGCTTCACGAAGTCGCGGCCAGCGACCTGGACATGACGCACATCGTCAATCCCATCCGCAAGCTTCTTAAACATGTACAGTTCTTTCAGGGTGACGTGGAACGCATTGACCTCCAGGAAAAGATGGTCGAGGTTTCGCACGGGGGTGATCACCATCATCACCAACTGGAGTATGACCGCCTGGTAATTGGCGTCGGGAACATCACAAACTACTACAACCTTCCCGGCCTCGAGGAGCATGCGCTAACGATGAAGTCACTCGGAGACGCGATCTTTCTGCGAAACCGTCTGATCCAGAATTTGGAGGAAGCCGATTTCGAGTGCACGGATGCCAGAAAACCGCTAATGACGATCGTTGTCGCCGGTGGGGGCTTCGCGGGGGTGGAAACAATCGCAGCCGTTAACGATTTTCTCCGCGAGGCTATTCGGTTCTACAAGAATCTCGACGAGCACGATCTGCGGATCGTGCTCGTTCATTCCGGCCCCGTCATTCTGCCCGAAGTCAACGCAAAACTCGGCGCGTACGCACAGGGAAAGCTAGTGCAAAGGGGCATCGAAGTGCGATTGGATACGCGAGTCCTCGGATACAGAAACGGCATTGTGGAACTCAGCGACGGATCGAAAATTGGGACAAAGACTCTAGTCTGGACGGCCGGCACGACGCCGCATCCAATTCTTGATACCGTTCCTTGCGCGAAAGATCGAGGCCGGATCAGCACTAACGAATTTATGGAAGTACCCGATTGGCCGGGAGTATGGGCCGTCGGTGATTGTGCTTCTATACCGGATCCGCGGACGAAAAAGCCGTATCCTCCCACCGCACAGCACGCCTTGCGCCAGGGCCGCGTTCTTGCTCGCAATATTCATGCGAGCCTTCGCGGAGTCTCGAAAACACCGTTCGTGTTTTCGACCATCGGGCAACTCGCGGCAATCGGCAAGCGTACTGGTGTCGCGCAGGTGTTCGGGTTGAATTTTTCAGGTTTTATCGCGTGGTGGTTGTGGCGAACGATCTATCTCAGCAAACTTCCTCGATTTGAAAAGAAATGCCGGGTGGCGCTCGACTGGAGCCTGGATCTGCTCTTCTCGAAAGATCTCGTCCAGTTTACGACAGTACGGGACCGCGGATTGAACTCTCGCGAATACATGTCGGATCTGATGCACGTAGGAAAATCATGATCCGGCTCACCAAAGAAGTTCTGACCTGATAGGATCGCAATATATGGCCAAACAACTTCAAGCCTCGCTGGAACAGGTGGGGCCGACAACATCGAGAGCGAAAGTACGCTCACACACCGTGTTGGTGGATCGTCCTGCAGACAAGGGTGGTGCCGATAAGGGGCCGCTCGGAGGCGAATATCAACTGATCGCGTTGGGCGGTTGCTTCACGAGTCATCTTCTTGCCGCGATTCGTGCCCGCGAATTCGAAATCAGTGCTGTTAAGGTCGAAGTGACCGGCACGCTTGACGGAACGCCAGACCGGTTTACCGAGTTTACGCTGAGCGTTTCTGCGATCTGCGACGATCTCGAATTGCTTCGTAAGGCAGTCTTGATTGCCGAACGCGCTTGCCAGGTTGTGAACACTCTGAAGCTGGCCGCGCCGGTGATGGTGACGGTGCAACAAGCTCAGGCTGCCTAACTCGTCTAACGGTGCTGCGTCTGACGCGGTCGAGGAGCGTCGACTGACGGCTATTCCCCCCACTTCAGGACAAGTCCGCCGCCGGCTACCACATTGTGCTGCCAGCCATCGAGGTTAGGTAAATTGTAGGCGGGACTTCCTGTGTAGAAGTCGCGGATTTCTCCTCTCAAGCCGATCCATCGCCATAGACTTGTGTCAACTCCTGCACCAAAATCGAAAGCACCTCGATTAATGTCGCGTGGAGATGGATTTGGCCTGCCGTCAATCTGAAGAACGCTCTGCTCGTAAACGGCGTAACCGCCTCCAACAGCAACGTAGGGGGAAAAAGATCGCGTCGGCGCAAACTTCAGCCTGAGCCCAGGCGTGACATAAATTGTGGCGATGTCCCGAATCGACACGGGATTACCGGAGCCAACCAGCCGTTGCGGATTTGCCAGGAAGTGAACTTCGCCATACAGCGCCACGCGCCCGCTGATTAATCTATAACCATAGTTAGCCTGCAAGGCTGTACCACCGCCCAAGTGTATTGTGTTGGGAATCGCCCCTCGGTCTTGGGGGAACAATCCGCCGAGCGTCAGTCCGATTTCATGTTGCTCGGCAAACGCCGGCCCGCAACCAAACACGAAGAAAAGAAGTAGTATTCGTCTCATATCGATGAAAGCCAGAAAGCGCCCCCGAATATTCCCGGAGGACGGCTAACTGGGTTCCTAAACACTGGGCGGCTACTCGTTACCTATATCGAAGGCTTTCCCGAAGTTGAAGGGGCCTAACGGGCTCGCGTTCTCACCTGACGAGAAGTATTTCTACGTCGATAACTGGGATGTCGAGAAGAAGGTCATCATGCGATACGAAGTGAAACCCGATGGCACGGAGCATAAACGCCGGCGGAAAGAGCCAAATGGCCGCACGAAACGTTACCTTCGACAGAGTTGTGGTCATCGCGCGGTTCAGATCCATAGACTCATCTCCTTCTTGTGTAATGCAGCCATCCAAACGAAATATTCCCGGACGTGCCCAACGTGCTACGATGGGCGAACGTCGGGGGGTTAATGAGCTACATTCGCGAGGCGGGGGACGATTCTGAGTTTCCAACGCTTCTCGAAATCAAGTCGCAATTCGGCTTCGTTCCAAATTTCTATCGAGCGCAGAAGCTGCGGCCCGACCTGATAGATGCGGAAGCGGGATTGGTAGGCGCGATCCTGATTACGGATCGTGCGCTGACCCGACGGCAAAAGGAGTACATTTTTCTCGTCTGTTCCGCGGACAATCTGAGCACGTACTGCGTAACTGCGCACTGCGAGCTGGTCCGAATGCTCGGGATCGAAGGACCCGAGCCGGAGCAGATTGCGCTCGATCACAACGCGACGAATCTTCCCGGGCCAGACAAAGCGCTCCTCGATTTTGCGGTCAAGCTGAATAATCATCAAAAGGACGTCTCCGGCACCGATATCGACAAACTTCGGGAGCAGGGTTTCGCGGATGAGCACATTCTCGAGACCGTGATCATGGTCGGGCTGGCGAAGTTCGCGAACTTTATTTCGATCGGACTCGGCGCCGAGCCGGACTTTGACGCATCCGCTGTGATCAGCCAGCTCAGCTTGCCGGCGGTGTTCTCAAGGTCTGAAAAAATTTTGAATCCTGGGGAGAGTCAGTCTCCTCTAATAGATGAAGATGTAGACCTCGTTCAACGAACGCGCTCTGGAGGTCTGGATGCTTTCGGGGAACTCGTGAATCGTCATCAGCGAAGGATCTACCGTACGTTGATTGCTGTAACGCGCAATCCAGATGACGCGGAAGACGGCGTGCAGAACGTGTTTCTGAAAGCGTTTCAGCATCTCGAGTCGTTTCAGGGTGCATCCAAGTTCGTGACCTGGCTCACGCGTATAGCGATCAATGAAGGATTGGAGCGGTTGCGCCTCCGAAAGGAAGTCGATAGCCTCGACATGGCAGGTGCAGAAGACGACGTGCCGTTCCGCCCGCGTGACGTGAGCGAATGGGGAGACGATCCGGAACAGCTTTATTCAAGGAAGGAACTGCGGGGAATTATAGAGCGCGAACTTCTCAGGATTCCGGCCAAGTATCGTGTGCCTGTTGTGCTGCGCGACCTGCAGCACTTTTCCACCGAAGAGACGGCGGAAATTCTGAAGATTGGCGTTCCAGCGCTCAAGTCGCGGCTGCTGCGCGGCCGGCTGATGTTGCGGGAGGCTCTAGCTCCAACGATGGGAAGGAGAACTGCACATGTTTAGTTGCGAGGACGTGCTAGCCGGACTATCCGACTACATGGACGAAGAACTGACTGCGGCAATCCGAAAGCAGGTCGAGGAACATATGGTTCACTGCCGATCCTGTCGTGCCGTGTACGATTCCACACGCAAAACGCTGCGTATTGTGACTGACACTGGCGCGTTCGAACTATCAGAGGAAGTTTCCGCTCGAGTCGCTGCCAGCATCCGCGCAAAAATTCAACAGAAGTCTTGATCGTTCGCTGATTTTTTGAATCCTGCCCCATCCCTCGTTCATCTAACAGTCCATAACAGCAAAGATTCCACCCACCGGGGTGTAACGAGGACCTTATGCCAGTTGCCGGAGCGGACCAATTCGAAACAGCGGCAATTCCTCATCTGGACGCGTTGTTCCAGACCGCGGTTCAACTGACCGCAAGCCGCAAAGAGGCCGAAGACGTTTTGAAGGAAGTGTACGATATCGCATTCGAATCATTCGAAGCAGGGGTTTGGAGAGACTCGCAGGTGCAGATGTTCAAGGTCTTGATGCGCCTCCTTCGTACTCGGCCGCGCACTTTGCCGGATTCCAGTGCCATCGGCGGCACGCTTGTTTCTTCACTTTCGAGGATGCCATTGAATTTGCGCCAGATTGTTCTCCTGGTGGATGGCCAGGCGCTTTCGTACAGCCAAACCGCCGAGATTTTGGAATTGTCGACTGATGCGGTTGCAGATCGCGTCGTCGCGGCGAGAGAACACTTGCTTGAGCACTCGATTACACGGGAATAAATGAGGTCGGTCGAGTCTTTCTACTTAGCGGGGCGGAAATTTCGAGGGCAAAACGGGTGCTTTTTGGAAAAAGAGTCGAGTCTGCGGAATTTGAAGCAGTAGCGCTTCCGCACCTTAACGATTTGTACCGGACGGCCGTGCATCTGGTGAGAGATCGAACCGAAGCGCACGACCTGGTTCAGGAGGCATATCTCCATGCGTGGAAGGCGTTTCACCGGTTTCAGCCCGGCACGAACTGCCGAGCATGGCTATTCAAAATTCTCCTGAATGAAGTAAGGCACTACCGAAGAAGCTGGTTCAACACGAAGCGCGTGTCCGAAGGCGATGAGTCGTTGGAGCAGACGCTGACGTACGAACCGCCGATTCCCGAAAAGATTCAGGATGAAGACCTGCTGGCCGCGCTAGATGACATTCCTGGGGAATTTCGCGAGGTCGTACTTCTCGCGGATGTTCAGGAGTTCTCATATAAGGAGATTGCCGACATGCTGGGTATTCCTGTCGGAACCGTAATGTCGCGGCTTAGCCGTGGCAGAAAGCAGCTGCGCGCCAGACTTTCGGGATATAGCGAACGCGTGTCACGTGATGCAGTTGCGAGTTTGAGTCCGCGCGAGGGGTGGCTATGAACGTGCTTAATTTCAACGAACGAATTTGTCAGCGGTATCGCCGGTATCTCGATGCGTATCTCGACAACGAGTTGCTCGTCGAGACCAACCAAGATGTACTGCAACACCTGGCCTCGTGCCCTCACTGCACCGCGGCTCTCGAAAATCGCGCGCGACTGAAACACCTTGTGAAAGCAACGGTCACGAGGGAAGAAGCACCGCCCGAATTGGCAGCAGCCGTTCGGAATCGGGTCCGAGCCGAACGACGAAGTTTTTTCGCACCTGACACCGCACGCTGGCTGATGGCGGCTGCGGCTGTCCTTCTTCTGGCCATCGGGGGTGTCGCCGTCCTCGATTGGGCGCCCGTTCTGCGGGTTCGTCGCGACAGCGCGTTATTACAAAACATTTCAGTACGTATGCAGCAACTGCTGCAGGTCGGGCTGATCGATCACGTTCACTGCACGATCATCTCGGGACGGTGGAAGAAGCCCATCACTTTTGATCAGATGAAGGGTGCAACGGGGCGATCGGCTCTGGGTCCCGAATTCTTAAGCCTCGTTCCGGCGGTCCAGGCAAAGCTGGGTTCCAAGTTCAAGATCGTCGAAGGACATCGATGCGCTGCAAATCGCCGCCGCTATGTGCATTTGATTCTGACTGGCGAGCAGGGCGAACTCCTGTCGCTCGTCATCACGGAAAAACAAAATGAATCGTTTGCCGAGGCGGACGCTGTTGCAGTGATGCAGGCATCTGGGATTCCGGTTTATCGTGGACACCAGGGCGTGCTCGAGATTGCAGCGTTTGAATCCGGTAAATACCTCGCGTATGTGGTCTCGAATCTGGATCGTAAGACGAACCTGAACGTCGCCTCCGCCATCGTGCCACTTGTGCACGATCACCTGCGCCAGCTGGAGGGTTAAGTGCGTGGCCGCGCCGAATACTTCATCGAAGCCGGCGCGCTCGGTTCGTTCATGATCTCAGCTTGCATGTTTGGCACGCTGCTCGGCCATCCCGATTCTCCTGTGGTGCAAGTCGTCCGTAATCCCACCTTGCTTCGAATGCTTATGGGAGTAGCTATGGGTTCGACGGCCATAGCGATCATCTATTCCGCGCTCGGCAAACGTTCAGGCGCTCACATGAATCCCGCTACAACATTTACCTTTTGGAGGCTAGGCAAGGTGGAATCGCGCGATGCGTTGTTTTATATCGTTGCGCAGTTCGCCGGTGGGATCTTTGGTGTTGGCGTGGGGGCGCTGATGCTGGGTGCCCGGTTGTCGAACGCTTCAGTCAACTACGTCGTGACACTTCCGGGCAAATACGGTTACGGCTGGGCGTTCGTCGGGGAGCTGGCGATCACCTTCGTCCTGATGTCGGTTATCCTGCGTGTTTCGAACATCCCGAAACTGAATCGATACACCGGCCTGTGTGCCGGGCTGCTAGTCATGACATACATCACAATCGAGGCCCCCATTTCTGGAATGAGTATGAATCCGGCCCGGACCCTGGGTTCAGCAGTGTCGGCGGGAAACTGGACCGCGTTGTGGATATATTTCACCGCGCCTACGCTTGGAATGCTGATGGCGGCGGAATTCTATGTACGATCGCACGGGGCGGCCCGTGTCTTATGCGCAAAGTTGCACCACGACAACAACGAGCCTTGCATCTTTCGATGCAACTATCCGAGTTGAAAAATTTGGATCAATGGCTGGGATTTTTCCAGTGCCGAAATGCTTCTAAAAGGGAGGATTCGATGCCGGAAGGGATTTGAATAGTTGGTTTAGAGCCAATGGCTTGTATCGTGACGTGCATTTGATCCAGGTACGTGACACACCCCGGACAGGCCAACAGGTGTTGTTGGAATCTGATCCGGTCAGTCTGCGACAAATGGTCTTCCAAGTAATCCGTTATCAGCTCCGTCAATTCTTTGCATGTCAATTCCGGTTTCGTCACGATTCCTCTTTGTGGCCGCCGCATTAGCAGTCTTGGGCCTTTGGTCTGAAGCTGAAAAATGATTTTCAAGAATACCACGGACTTTTGACCGCGCCCTATGGAGCAGCATCCTCTGATTAGTCTCTGAGATCGCCAGGGCGTTACAGACTTCTTCAGCCGTCCAACCATTGACGTCGCGCATAGTAAGCACCAGCCGTTGGGCCTGTGGTAGAGACTCGATCGCCTGCTCGAGAACAATCATGGTTTCGCTCGTGAGTAATTGCTGCTCCGGATCTAGATTCCACGGTCGAGGTACAGCCGACCAATGATCCGGATAATCATCGCTGGCAAGTCTAAACCGTGATGGATCCACCGCGGCCTCCGGTGTATCGGTTTCATTCTCCGTAAAGTCGGAAAACAACACCATCCGGCTTTCTCGAACTCCGCGAGTCTTGGCCAGGTTCATGACAATGCGCGAAATCCATGTCTTAAACGAAGACCGCTGCTCAAATCGATCGATGCCATTCAGTACCGCCAGCCAAGCCTCTTGCACGACTTCTTCGGCAACGGCTCTGCTGGAAACGAAAAACTCCGCTAGTGGAAGCAGGTATCCATAGTAACGCTCGACCAGTTCTGTAAAAGCTGCTTCGTCTCTAGCCCTGAGCCGTTCGATCAGCGTTTGCTCGTCTTCCACGATATTGACCTCCACGTACGTAACAAACCCCGAACAACGACGACTATTCCCCGGCGTCAAAAAAACCGATATTTATATGCGAAAGAGCGTCTTTCCCTGTCCGAAGCGTAAGGCCGCGGGATGGTTCATGGAGAGAGGTGTTGCCATGTTTGTGATGGGATTAGCAACGAAGCTGCGAGTAGCCAGACCGACAGATCGTTTGTCCGAGGTCGTGCGATTCTACCGCGATGGTGTGGGCTTGGCCGAAATAGGATCCTTTCAGGATCACGACGGATTTGACGGTGTGATGCTCGGGATACCGGGGGCATCTTACCATCTCGAATTCACACAACAGACCCATCACATGGCAGGCCGCGCACCGACCCAGGAGAATCTGTTGGTCTTTTATCTCCCGTCTCAACAGGAATGGGAGGGTGCGATTAGCCGAATGGTCGGTGCGGGATACTCCCCTGTCGCGTCCTACAACCCGTACTGGGATGACTCAGGATGCACGTTCGAAGATCCCGATGGGTATCGTGTCGTGTTCCAGAACGCCGATTGGCGTGACCATGAATAAGGATCTCTGAAGAGTCCTTAGTCGATCGGCTTCGGTTCCATACTATCAATGACGATGACCGGAGTCGGGTACGTGCCCTTCTCAACTTTCAATCCAAGCTGTTTTTCCAAGGCCTGGAAGATCGTAAGGCCGCCCGGATCGAGAGCGGCCGTGGCCGCACCGGGGTCAGCGGGTGCCGGCCGGGCCTGTTCCAATGCGGCCCGCGGCGACCAGTAGATCGTGAAATTCCAACCACCTTGAAGGCCGGTGGCGTCGACGACAGGATGATCGAAGTAAGCTCCGGCAATCTGAGGGAGGATTCTCGCGAGTTCCTCCATTGTCGTATTGGTGCAAGTGCCGGCCTGCATCGGTACGCCGCCCGTGTTCGCAGGAATGGCTCCGGGATCGGGCCTGCAGCCGGCTCGTTCCGATGGATCCGCCTTCTTCAGCTTCATTTCACCTTTAGGCGGCTGCAAAGCGTAGGCGGTCACCGGGCGGGTTTCCTTGTGAGTGACGAGTTTGAAGCGTTCCTCGAGCAGTGTTCGAAGCATTTTCAAGGCGACATCGATCGGCGGCGCTACTTCGCGACCGGTCTCACGTGTGGGAGCCCCTATCCCGCTGCTGGGCGTCTTCGCGACAATGTTGTAGCGATCGGTATCGAGGAATTTGGGCCCTCCCACGAGGATGTCGCCTGCGAGATTGGGAGGAATCTCGAAAGCAATCCCGATAAGATTCTTGAGCGTGCCTGTCGCATCGATCCTTCCACCCTGGGTGTACCGAATTCCTATTCCCTGCGGTCCGTCGGGCGGTGTTGGTTTGATCTCCGCGGTTTCGAATTCCGGCTTCTCTGGAGGCAAGGCTTCGGCAACGCCCGTCGCATTGTCCGTCGGTTTCCGATTCACGTTGTCGACAACGATGACGGGCATCGCCACTTGTTTGGACTCCAGCTTCAAGCCCAGTTGTTTCTCGACGGCATCGAAAATCGAAATGCCGTCGGGGCCCGCCGCCGTTAGCTGCGCGCGCGCAGTCCACTTAATATCGAAGTCCCACGAGCCGGAAAGCTTCGCTTCGTCGATCACCGGCTTATCCAAATAGCCGCCGGCCATCTGCCGGAGATTCGTTGCAATCTGCTCTGTAGTCAGGTTCTTGCAGGTAACCTGTTGGTACGGTATGACGCCGGGCTGTGGAGCGCCTGGAGGAACACCCTGGCACCCGGACTGAGCGCCGTCCGAAACTTTCAATTTGTGCTTGCCGCTTCCTGCCGACAGTACGAACACCGGAAGAGGTCTCGAGTCGTTGTGGACCGTCAGGCCGAAGCGCTCTACAAGCAATGCCCGGAGCATCAGCCGGGCATCTTCCTGGGTCGTACCCGCCTGCGCCTTCGCGATCACATCGAACCGGTCCGAGCCCAGCCAATTCGGCCCGCCCACGACCTTTTCCGGCTCAACGCTATAGGCCGTCCGGACCAGGTCCAGCATCGTTGCATTTCGTATCTCGAAACGCCCATTGCGTGGCGCTCCGCCCCCGCTCATTTGGCCCAGCTGGGCAAAGCCGCTAGGAGGACTGGCATGAACATCCGAAAGTTCGAACGTTTGTGCTTTTTCAGGGGTTTGCCCGAATGACGCACAGGAAAAAACTACGGCTAAAAACAGGCTGGCGAGGACACGCATCATAGTTACGACTCCTCGAGGTATTCTTAAAGACACCATCAGCAGAAAAGTGTTTCACTTTATTTTTTCAACCCAGTGCGTTAGGGTCTTCCGTCAATAGATAAACGGCCTATACCGCTAAACTATTAACAATCCCGGGCTCTTTTCGGACCACGCCGTCATTATTCGATACGAAGTGCTATCAATGGATCGAGTTTGGTGGCGCGTCGTCCTGGAATGTAGCAGGCGAGGAAGGCCACCAAAGTCAAAACGGTCGCCACAGCAGCGATGGTCACGATATCCATCGGTGATACACCATAAAGCTGATTTGCGATGAAACGGGTCGCGCCGTAGGCTCCAGCGATACCAATTGGAAGGCCGAAGGCAATAACTAGGAGACCCTCGCGCAGAACCAGGCGAAGAATATCGAATTCTCCTGCCCCAAGAGTGGTGCGTATTCCAAACTCATGAGTACGCTGTTCTACAGAATATGAGATGACGCCGTAGACACCGATTGCCGCAAGAAACATTCCGAGCCCCGCGAAAATGCACAGCAAGCGCATCCAGAATTTCTGAGGCCCCGCGAGCATATCGAGTCTGTCCTCCATCGGCATAATGTCGGACACGACGATCGCCGGATCCACCTCGGCAAATGCTCTCCGAACGAGAGGCACAAGGCGCATCGGATTGCCCGATGCTCGCACTACAAAACTTTGCATCGCATGAACACTCATTTGCCCGTTGTTCTCGTAGTCTGTGATGTTTTGCCGGTAAGGGATATATAAGATGGGCATGAACTCCGATCGGAAGCCCATCCGGATGTCGCGCACGACTCCGACAATTTCCCGCACCCTGTCCGGTTGGAGCGGCGAAGTGCGCGAATGCATGTATACCTGAATCGACCGCCCGATTGGATCCTCATTGCCGAAAAACTGACGGGCGAATGTCTCGCTGATCATGACAACGCCTGGCGCCGTCTCATTATCCAAATCTGTGAACGGACGTCCGCGCTGCACGGGAATCCTCATTGTCTCGAAGAAACGAGGGCTCACTTCATGGAATGCCGCGCGTGGCGGGTCGGTACCTGCCGTTTCCGGTTTCCCCAGGATGCTAAACGGGAGCAAAAGGCCGTTTCTGGGAGGAAGGTTACTTGTTGCGGCGACCGACTCTACGCCCGGCATCGAAACGATCCGCTCGAGGGCTGCGGTATAGAATTTCGAGATCTCCGGCTTCGCTATCCAGTGAGTCGGGCTCCGCAAAGTGCGGTAGCGATCCATGCCAAAGAGATTGAGTTCCATGCTCATGACATTATCGGAATTGAGACCCATATCAACGTTGGTCAGCCGCGCGTAGCTGTTGATCATCAGACCGGCTCCGATGAGCAGTACCAGGGCGATGGCGATTTCAGCCACCACAAGAGTTCGCCGCAGTCCAAGGCGCGCACGGCCGACAACCCCTCGTCCGCCCTCCTTCAGCGTGGCAGAGAGGTCGAGTTTCGATCCGCGTAAACCCGGAATCAGTCCCGATAGGACGCCCGTGACCAGGCACACGGCCAGTGTGAAGAGAAGAACGGGCCCGTTCACTGCGATCTCTTCCGCAGGCTGATAAAAGTTGGGCGCGACTGACACGAACACAAAAATCCCCGCGAAAGATACAAGAAGACCGAGCACACCCCCGAAGAGCGTCAGCACGACGTTTTCAATAACCAATTGACGCAGGAGCCGCCAGCGTCCAGCGCCAAGAGCCATCCGTGCTGCAATCTCGGGCTGACGCCTTACATTGCGATTCAATTGAAGGTTTGCGACGTTCACCGACCCGATCAGGAGTACACACAGCACGGCGCCGAGAAGCAGATAAACGGTCCGGGCGTAGCCATCTCGATAAAACGAATGAAGAGGTGTAACCCTGATCGTAAAAGTATTCTGGACGTTGGGACCAAGACTGGGTTGATTCTCCTCACGTCCGAAGTTCGCGAGTTCCGCCTGGGCCTGTTGCGGAGTGACGCCAGGCTTCAACCGGCCGACGGCGAAACTTGCGCTTGGGCTGGAGACATACCACCCGTCGGCATTGGAACGGTCCGGATGGATGTAGAACCCCTTGGGCATCACCCCGATAATCGTGTCGGCATAGGGGGCTGTCCATCCCGGCATTTTCTTTCCAAGGACGCCGGGGTCACCGCCAAACACACGCTGCCATAAGCCGTAACTGATGATGAGTGCCCGCGATGAGTTCGGCACAACAAGGACATCGTCTGTTTCGAATGAACGTCCCAATATCGGTTTGATGCCGAGGACGTCGAGTGTGTAAAAATCCACCTGTTCGAGCCGAACGCGCTCGGCTCCGTTGGCTCCGGAAATCGTGAAGTTGGCGAAACCGAGGAGAGATAGCGCAACTCCGTCGAGCATCCGGCTATCACGTCTCCATGCGTCAAGCCGTTCCGTTTGTAGTCCGCGCCCTCGACCTTCCGCATTCCGTTGTTCAATCCATACAAGCCTGTCGGCATCCGCATACGGCAGGGGCGCAAGCACGGTGGCATAAAGGACGCTGAAAATAGCCGTTGTCGCGCCGATACCCAGCGCAAGCGTCGCACCGACGATCAGAGTGTGGGTCGGATTCTTGCCGAGAAGCCTGACTCCATACCTGGCGTCTCGCCATAAATCAGGAATCCGGTCGAACATGTCCGCCTCCAGGGTTTTGAACGGCTATGCATGTCGGTATCCCCCGTGGATGACCCACGCAAATCATTCAGTTATGACACCGATTCTTGGAGAAAGGTTTTTGGCGATGTCCGCTTCCGATTCGGAAGTCCCACAATCGGACACTTAACGCCGCATCTATACGGCATTTGCGACGGCCTGTCGCCCTTTGTGCCTTTTTGTGATGTCTTATGTGCGTTTTGTGTTCCGTTCCCGCTAGGCTTTCGAAAGGGACACTCTCCCTCTGAGATACTTGCCACATCCGCCTTCGAGCCTCTATTCTCTCGATTTGCGTTAAAACGGAGTCGGAGTGCACTTGTTAGATTTATTGATGAGTCGGCGTGAAGTCCTTGCGGCGCTGGCATCCGCGTTGCCGTTCATAGCCGGATGCGCTCGTGAGAAGACCCCCGGACGCCCGGCAACGCGCGATACGGACG
>Ga0114129_10002859_pt1 | contig 24143 bp, 18 predicted proteins | sample RhiMetdeltSRZDD1_FD_80071 | JGI IMG/M metagenome (GOLD analysis project Ga0114129, IMG submission 80071) | Populus rhizosphere microbial communities from Tennessee, USA - Rhizosphere MetaG P. deltoides SRZDD1 (version 2) (version 2) | ecosystem: Host-associated > Plants > Roots > Rhizosphere >...
CATCGGCATACAGACCGCGTCGGCACTGGCCGCGGCCCACGCCGCGTCGATCGTGCATCGCGACATCAAGCCCGACAACCTGATGCTGCGGCCCGACGGCTACGTCAAGGTGCTCGACTTCGGCGTCGCGACGTTCGCCCGTCCGGCCGCGGGCTCCGGCGATGCGATGATGACCATGGCGGCCACCGTCGAGACCAGCCCCGGTACGATCGTCGGGACGATCGCGTACATGTCGCCGGAACAGGCGCGCGGCCTGCCTGTGGACGGCAGGTCGGATTGCTACAGCCTCGGCGTCGTGCTGTACGAGCTCGTCACCGGCCGCGCGCCTTTTGTCGCGTCGACCACGACCGACCTGCTCGTCGCCATCCTGGAGCGCGAGCCGCCTTCGCTCAGGCTCGCGGCGCGCGCGCTGCCGCCACCGCTCGAATGGATCATCGAAAAGGCCCTCGAGAAGGATCCCAACCTCCGGTATCAGTCCATTGCCGATCTTCGAGTCGACCTCCAGCGGCTGAAGGCCGCACTCGAATCGGGCCGCCTGACCGCTCAGACGTCCGCCCTCGAGGGCGTCGCTGTCGATGTCCCGCTCGAGCGCGACCTGACGGCCGACAGCCCGGAGATCGTCTCACTCAGCGGACTCTCGTGGCGCAACGCCGTCCTCGGAGTCGTAGCAATCGCGACGCTCGCCGTCGCGATGTCCTACTACCATCTGGCGCGGCCCGGTGCAGACCTGCCGCTCCAAGTGCCATACGGCGCGGTAGTCACGAAGGCCCGCGACACCATCGCCGGCTTTGGATACCCGAACACCGGATCGCGGAGCGATATCGAGTTTCGGACCGCGCTCGACGTCGGCGACGTCACGGCGATGGCCGGCCTCGCCGCCGCACGCGAGGCCATCCGGGAAGGTGCCGTTGCGGAGTGGCGGGTCGGCGTCGCGGATTCGGGCAGTCCCAACGGTGACGACCAGGATCCCCCGCCCGGCAGTTTCAGCGTCCGCCTGAGTCCGCGCGGACAGATTGCCAGCTTCGCGACCGGACTTGCTCCCGACTCCGCCGTCGTTGCGGCCGATCGCCCACGGGCGATCGCTCTCGGGCTCGACGCACTGAAGAGGACGTACGGCGCCGATGCCTCTGGCTACGAGTTCGAGCTCATTCAGCGCTCGTTTCCGGCGGGCACGGTCGAAATGACCTGGCGCAACCCCACGCAGCGCTTCGGGCACGTCGAGCAGTTTCGCGTCAACCTGCGGGGTGAGCGGATCGTACTCGTCGAGCGGACACTCCAGAAGCCGCGCGGGTACACGGAGCCGAAACCCTCGATGGCCATACGCGTCCTGCAGCTGGCCGGCCCCGTGATCATCGGCGGCATGTTCGTGGTCGGCTGGCTGTTCGGGCTCTACGTGCTGTTCAAGACGCGCAACTGGGATGCGTTGACCAGGCCGCTGCCACTCGCGATCTGCATTCTCGTCCTCGTTCAGGTGGCGCTCACCACCATCGGATCGGGCGCCCTTCAAAGCGCGATTAGCATCGTCGGGATCTCGGTGCTGCTCGTGGGCACGGCGCTTCCTGCCTTGAGCGGCGTCACGCTGTGGATCGGCCGGCAGAGTCCCGCACGGCTGTGGGCCGCCGAGCAACTGATCCGGGGAAAGATCCTGATCCGCGGTGTCGCGGCCTCGCTAATGGACGGCGTCAGCGTTGGTGTCGTCGTAGCGGCAGTCGGGGTCCTCGCTGACTGGGCCGCTCTATCGCTTCCCGGGTTCGTGCCGTCGATTAGCCGTGAGATCGACGCAGTCGAGGCCGGCGTCGGTTCCGTGCTCGGCGAGACGATCGGCGGATCCAGTTTCATTGCGCTGGGCATCGCCCTGGCGGTCGAAGCGCTCGACCGGGCCCGGCTCAACGCCGCCGTCTCCACGCTCATCATCGCGGCCGCCGCTGCACTGGTGGCCGCATCGAACCAGGTGGCGTTCTTGCCGGGACTGACGCTCATCACCGGCATGGGCGCCGGTGCCGCACTGGCGGTGTGGCTCTATCGGTCCCGCGGCTTTCTTGCCATCTGGATCGCCGCCGTCGTCGCCGGGTTTGTCACCGACGCGATGGCGGTGCGATCGCTCGAGGATCCGACGTTGCTGCAGCTGAGCAATGGCGTCCTCACGATCGTCGTCCTGCTGGCCGCGGCAGGAGGCTGGGGCCTCTTCAGGACGCGCGTACCGGCACCGCAGCCCGCCCAGTAGGGAGAGAGCGTTGGACGAGAAAGCGCTGTTCACACAGTTCTGGACGAACGAGTCGAAGACGACCCGCACCGTCCTGGCACACATCCCGGAAGGATCCGACTATCGCCCGGATCCGAAATCGCGGACCGCCCGCGAGATTGCATGGCAGATCGTCTGCGAGGAGCGGATGATCATCGACGCGCTGGAGAGCGGGAACGTCGAATGGGCGCCGCCGCCGATGCCCGCTACGATGAAGGAAGTGCTCCAGGCGTATGAAAAACAGAGCGCGGGCATGCCGCAGCGTTGGAGCGCGCTGCCCGCGGAACGCTGGAACGGCTCGCTCGACTTCTTCGGCAAGCAGCGGCCGGCCTCACCCATGGCCTGGAGCTTTCTTTTCGACATCGTCCATCACCGCGGCCAGATCACGACCTACCTGCGGCCGATGGGATCGAAGGTGCCGCAGATTTACGGACCGAGCGGCGACGAACCGTAAAGGCCATACAAATGAAGCACGAAGTAATGGGGGCACTGGCCCTGGCACTCCTGTCCGCCACGCCGGCCGCCGCGCAAGGCACGTCGCGGACGCTGGTCGCGGTGTTCGCGCATCCTGACGACGAGACCTCGGCGGCGCCGGTGCTTGCGCGGTACGCGCGCGAGGGCGTGCAGGTCTACCTGATCATCGCGACCGATGGTGCGGCAGGCGGGAGTTACACGTCGATTCCGCGCGGACCGGAACTGGCTCGCGCCCGGGCCGAAGAGGCGGCGTGTGCCGCGACCGCGCTGGGCGCCAAGCCACCGATCCTGCTCGGGTTCCCCGACGCCCAGCTCGGCAACTATGCCGAAGATCCCACGCGCGTCTATCGCCTGACCCAGCGAATCCAGGAAGAACTGCAACGGCTTGGTCCGGATGTCCTGATCACGTGGGGACCGGACGGCGGCACCGGGCACCCGGATCATCGGCTGGTGAGCAGCATCGTGACCCAACTGGTTCGCGCCGGGGCCACCGGTGCGCCGGAGCATCTCTTCTACTCGGCGATTCCGGTCGAGGGGATGCGCGCCATGAATCCGGGGCGGGGCGAGCCGCCATTCCTGGTACCGCAGGCGAAGTACTTCACGACACGCGTGCCATTCACACCCGCCGATGGCGACGCCGCCGTGCGTTCGATGGCGTGTCACAAGACCCAGTACTCGGCTGAAGTCGTCGAACGAATCAGTGGCGTCGCCAAGAGTGTGCTGAACGGTGTGCTGCCCCTGGCTCCGGCATTCGCTGCGGATGCCGGGAGTGACCTGTTCGGTTCCGCCCGGGAAGTGAAGAAGTGAGGAAGGTCATCTAACCCTGACGGGCATTCTCGTCAGCAGATCGCCGAGCGCATTGGTGATATCCAGACGCATATCGCCGGGCGTGGTGGGCGAGAACTCGAAGTCGTAGGTCTCCCCGTTTCCCATCTGGATTTCCGAGGGGCCGACCACGGACTGATCGGGTGGCAGATCCATTCCGTCTTTCGCGATTCCACGCCACGTCGTCAATCCTTCACCGCGCAGCAGTCGCATTCGCATTGACGGTCTGAAGACATGGATGTTGATGAAGCGCAGCCGATAGCGCTCGCCGGCCTTCATCGCCAACGGCGGCGGTGTCATCGAGCCATTGATGTACACCTTGTCGCTGTCGGCCGCTTGACGCGGCACTGATACGAGCAGAACGAGGTCGTGGGTGGGATCGTAGGCGGCCGGATCGTCGATCACGATCAATGCGCCGCTCAAGCCTGCCTGCTGCTGCCGCATTTCATCGACATGAGTGTGATAGATGAAAGTACCGGACCGCGGAGGCGTGAAGCGCGCGTCGAAAGATCGTCCCGGCGCGACCGCCGGCGAGACGCGCGCGCCACTGCCGGAGAAACCGGCGACGCCGTCGTAATAGCTCTCGAGCTCGATGCCATGCCAGTGGATCGCTGTGGCCTCCGGCAATTCGTTGACGACCGAAATATTCACGGGCTCGCCGCGTTTCAGAACCATCGTTGGCGCTGGCAGATACGGAGGGGCCGCCGGGATTGTCTTGCCGGCTTCTTCAAGCGCGAAACCGTACGCAGGTTCCGCCGGGGTACCAGCGGCATCGACCTTCGCGATCAGCCGCAGGATCCGCGGCTTGACGTCCTTCGCCAGCGGCTCGTCTTTTCCAACGACGGTGATGCCGACCACCGGGCCTGCCATCATCTCGAGCGCATGGTTGGTGACGTGATGGTGTTCGACAGGCTTGCGGCCGTCGAGCGGCAGTGCCGGAGCGATGTGGCTCATGTCGTGGCAGTGGAACAGCCAGTTGCCGGACCGCGTTGGCGTCCACGTCAGTGAAAACGTCCTGCCCGGCGCCAGCCGTTCCGTGTTGACGAGACGCGGCGAGCTGCTGGCGGGAAATATCACATCGGATCCCTCGTCGCCGCGGCTGTCCACCTTGAAATAAAACCCGTGCAGGTGCATCGGATGGACGCCGCCGCCGACGTTGATGACGCGGAGGTGAACCGGCTCGCCGACCTGATACGTCAGCCGCTCCGTATGCGGCCAGGATTTCCCGTTCATGACCATGCGATTCAACGCGCTGGGCACGAGTGCGTCGTCAACGGTCGCCCAGACGCCGATGAGGAAGACGCGTTCGTTTCGCGCGTTACGGCCGCGCGGTTCGACCAGGAAGGCGCCGTACAGTTGGGTGTCTCGAGGGGCACGCGTCGGAAGCGGCGAGTTGTTGGTTGCGCCCCAGTAATAGTAACTACCGGGTGTTCCTGCCAGGAATCGGATCTCACGGACTTCCCCCGGCATGATCGTGATCGGCTCCGGTGCAGCTGCCGCACCCGATCGCGCATACATTCCATGAATGATCAGCGGCTCTTTCTCGAGCCGGTTGCGTACCAGCGCGCGAACCTCGGTACCTTCTGTGACGCGAATGAGCGGCCCGGGAATCTGCAACGGCCCACCTTCGAGTGCAAACGCGAGCACCCTGACGCCAGGATCGTTGTCACCATCCGGGTGCCACTCGCCCTCCCGCGTCTCCAGCCGAACGGTCAACGTGGTGCCGTCGAGCGTGCCCGCGGCGGTGCGATTGTCGTTAATCGCGATGGGCTCCGGAGTCGAAGCGGGAATTCCAGCGGCGGCGAGTCCACGCGCCTGTCCGAGCACCGGCACGGCGACTACCGCAACGAGTAGGAAACGCAGGCGAGACATGAAATCGCTCCGGCGAAGAAAATGGTAACCTAATGGTATGCGAACAACCATCGACAAGGCAGGCCGGCTGGTCATTCCGGCGAGCATCCGTGATCGCGCCGGGCTGTCGCCGGGCACGATACTCGAGATCACGGTCGATGAATTCGGGGTTCGGCTCGAGCCGGTGGCGCCCGGCCCGCGGCTCGTCAAGGTGGGACGCCGGCTCGTGGCGCGGCCGACGAGCGACGTGAGTACGCGCCGCGCCGTCGATATCGCCGGCCTCGTCGAAGACGAGCGCAACCGTTGGCCCTGACCATCTTTCTCGACACGAGCGTGCTGCTGGCGGGACTCGTGGACTTCGGACCCCAGAGTGCGCCGGCACAATCGATCCTTCACGCCGTCGCGGAGAAGACACTGCCGTCGCCGGGTACGGCCTGGCACTGCTGCCTCGAGTTCTACTCGGTTGCCACGCGCCTGCCCCCGGAATTTCGCCTGACGCCCGAGGACGCAAATGAGCTGCTGCGGCAGGAGGTGTTCGGGCGCCTGGTCGTTCACGACCTTCCATCCGCCGAACAGGGCGGTTTCTTCGACGGCGCTGCGCGCGAGCGCATCGCCGGAGGGCGCATCTACGACGCGCACATCGCCGAGGTCGCCCGCATCGCCGGCGCGAGAGTGATCGTCACCGATAATCGCCGGCACTTCGTCTCCGCCCTGCGGCACGGCATCAAGGTCGAGACCCCCTCCGAGTTCCTGGCGTCCATCAAGACGAAGCGCGGTTGACGCCGCTGCCTCATTCCGTCCGCAACGCCACCAGCGGATCGACGCGCGTTGCCCGGCGCGCCGGGATCCAGCAGGCGACGACCGCCACCGCGATCAGGGCGATTGCCATTGCTATGAAGGTGAACGGATCCGTCGCCCTGACCCCGTAGATCAGCGTGCGCAGCGATTGACTCAGGACGACGGCCCCCAGGACGCCGACCGTCACGCCAATCAATGCCGGTTTGAGGTGCTCCACGAGAATCAACCCGAGAACGTCGCGTCGCGCGGCGCCGAGCGCCATCCGGATACCGACTTCGTGAGTCCGCTGTCCGACGGCATGCGCCGTGACGCCGTAGATGCCGATCGTCGCAAGCAGCAGCGCGATCACGGCAAACCCCGCCAGCGGCACCGCGCGAAAGCGCGGCGTCGTGAGCGTCTCGAAGATCTGCCCTGCGAGCGTGCCGATGGCAAACAGCGGAAGCTGCGGGTTGATCGCCTGTACTTCGCGGCGCACCGATGCAACAACCGCATTCGGGTCCGTAGCCGTCCGGACGAGCAGCATCTGGCTGCGTGGCGGGTTCTGCAGCGCACACATATAGACTTCCGGCCGGACAGGCCGCCGCACGTCGTCCGATCGCCGGAGATCGCGGACGACGCCAATCACCGTCAGCCACGGGGCCTTCGATTGCGCGCCGCCAAACTTGACGCGGCGTCCCAGCGGATCCTGGTCGGGCCAGGCGCTGCGGGCGAATGTTTCGTTGACGACCGTGACGAGCGCCGCCTCCGCGTGATCCTGCTCCGTGAACGTCCGGCCGGCGCCGAGGGTCACACCCAGCGTTTCGAAGTACCCCGGGGACACGATCTCGCGCGGGTATTCGATCTGCGGGCCGGGGGTGGGTGGACGTCCCTCGATTGTCATGATCCCGGAGTTGGCGAGCAGGGGCATGAGCACACCGGTCCCGGTGGCGGCTGATTCAACGCCCGGCAGCGCGCGCACGCGCTCCAGGAGTCGCGTGTAGAACGCACGCACTTCCGGCGGCCCGGCGTATGCCGAGGCCGGCAGGCTCAGCCTCATCGTCGCAATGCGTGACAGCGAGAATCCGCGGTCGACATTCTGCATGCTCCACAACGTCCGCAGCAGCAGACCGGCGCCCGCGAGCAGCACGAAGGCGAGCGCGACTTCGGCCGCGATCAACACGTGCCGGGTGCGGCGGCTGGCGCCCGATCCGCCTTCGCGCCCTCCCTCGCGCAGGCTCTCGACGACGGCGGGCCGCGAGGCCTGCAGCGCGGGCACAATCCCGGCAAGCAGCGCGGCCACCACTGCGATCGCCAGCGTGAACAGCATCACCCGTGCGTCAATCGCGACGGCATCCGGTCGGGGAATGCTGTCGCCCCCAATCCTGATGAACAACCGGGTGGCCCACCAGGCGAACATCAGCCCGAGCGCGCCGCCGATCGCCGCCAGCACGAGCGCTTCGGTGACGATCTGCCGCACGAGCCTGGCGCGGCCGGCGCCGAGCGCGGTCCTGATTGCCAGTTCCTTCCGCCGCGCCGCAGTGCGTCCGAGCATCAGGTTGCCGAGGTTGGCGCAGGCAATCAGCAGCACGAAGCCAACCGACGCCAGCAGGACCACGAGCGAACCCTCGATATCGCCCACGAGCTGACGGTGAAGCGGGACGAGATTGATGCCGAACCCCTGATTCGACGGATAGGTCTGCTCGAGGCGCGTCGCGATCCCGGTCATCTCCGTTTGTGCCTCCTGCACCGAGATCCCCGGTTTCAAACGGCCAATGACCGGCAGCCAGAATGCCCCGCGCGCGTTCCGCGTCCCCTCGTCGGGCGCCAGCGGCTTCCAGACCTGCGCCTCCGGCGGTACCTGCAGCGTTGCCGGCATGACGCCGATGATTTCGAACGTGCGGCCGTTCAGGGTCATGGTCTTGCCGAGCACGTCGTTGGTGCCGCCGAATTTTCGCTGCCACAGGCCGTGCGAGAGCAGGACGACGCCATCGTTGCCGGGGGTTTCGTTGGCGTCGGTGTAGAGGCGCCCGAACAGCGGGCGAACGCCCATCACGTCGAAGAAGTTGGCGGTGGTCTGGGCACCCTGCAGGCGTTCCGGTTCGTCGGCACCGGTGAGATTGAACGCCGCGCCCGTGTAGCCGGCCATTACCGCGAACGACGAGTTCTGATTACGCCAGTCCTGGTAGTTCGGCCACGACGTGATGTCTTCCTTGATCCCCTGCAGCCGGTTGTCCATCCAGACCATCGTGAGGCGATCGGGTTCCGGGTACGGAAGGGGCCGCAGCACGACGCCGTTGAAGACGCTGAACACGGCCGTGTTGACCCCGATCCCCAGGCCGAAGGTGAGAGCGGCGATGGCGGTGAACGCCGGAGTGCGCAGAAGAGCACGAAGCGCGTGGCGGCTGTCCCGGACGAAGGCAGAGGAAATCATGGCGGACTAGACGCGCCAATCGATGAAATGGTTGGTTAGCCCGTCCAGGTGCGCCGCAAGGTGTGACTAGTGGGTGAGGACGTTCCCGTCAGGGGTCACCGTAAAATCCATTATCACGGGGACGAACGTCCGCCACCCGCCATCGTCGATCGAACCGATGACCTTGACCGGTCCGTGGGCGAGGCCCTGCCAGAACACCTGAATATGCCCTTCGTAGTGTTCACCGCTGGGGCCGGTCGTCTCGAACCGGCGCCAGCGGCCCACTTCCCGCGAGAGATCCGCGTACGGCCGAAGGCGCCATTCCTCGATCTGAGCCTCGAGCAGGTCCCGTGCTTCGTCGCGGTCCATGACCACGTTATCGACCGTCCCCGGCCAGGCTTCAGATCACGGGAAGCGAGTCGTCACGATGCCGGCATCGATCGACGCCAATGTGGGCCGTCCGGCCGTTGCCGCCGCCTCGACCAGCTCGCGCTGCACGATCTCGAGGAGCCGCTGGACGCCCGGTGCCCCAAAGGCGCCAAGCGCCCACCGAGGTGCCCGTCCGAGCAGCACGGCGTTGGCACCGAGTGCGAGCGCCTTGAGGATGTCGGTCCCGCGCCGGTATCCGCTGTCGGTGATTACGGGGACCCGACCGCGCACCGCGGCGACGATCTCCGGCAGCACCTCGAGCGTCGACGGACCATAGTCCATCGACCGTCCGCCGTGGTTCGACACGATGACACCGTCCACTCCGTGTTCCAGGCACAGCAAGGCGTCGTCGGAGGTGAGGATCCCCTTCACGAGCAGCGGCACCTTGACGATCTTGCGAAGCTCGTCGAGGTACTCCCACGTGTACCAGAGCCGGACCGGGGACACCCGATACTTCTCCGGTCCCGAGCTCTCCTGCGGCACGGCCGCGCCGCGCCCCGCTCGCCGCGGGCCGCCGCCCAGGTTCCGATCGTGTTCAGTGCGTTCGTAGTACGACGCCTGCTGATCGACCGTGACCACGATCGCCGTGGACCCGGCGTTCTGTGCCTCCTCCAGAATCTTCCGGCCGATCGCGCGGTCCTGCTGCGGATAGAACTGCGACCAGAGCGGGCCCTTCGCTGCGGCCGCCACCTTGTCCACGGTGGTGCTCGTGACGTGGCTCAGGATCATCGGCGTGTTCGAGGCCGCCGTCGCCCCGCGATGCATCCCGCTCTCACCATCCGGATGCACTGGCACCTGCACTGCCGACGGTGCCACGAGGATCGGATACCGCATGCTGGTGCCGAGGACCTCGCTGGAGAGATCCACGGCCTTCGGATCGACCGCTGTCCCGGGCACCAGGTCTACCCAGTCAAAGGCCTCGCGGTTGCGGCGAACGGTGAACTCGGAGCCGTCGCCATGGGCGGTGTAGTCATACGTCACGTGCGGGACGTTGGCGAAGAAGACGGGCTCGAAATCGAACGAGCCCCTCATCTCGTCGAGCCCGGGCATCCGGCGGTGCTCCTTGAGTGGACGGGGATCCGTCTGCGCCGCCAGTCGGGCGTGCGATCCGGCGAACATGCCCGCCAGGCCGGCGATCGCCTCGCGCCGCGACACGCTCTGCCGCCACTCGGCCTCGACCCTACCCACGGACGGCTCCATCCAGCGAAAGATCGCTGACTTCAGCCGTCCGACCAGTAGCGGTTGTCCGGGCAGTCGCCGCCCGGTGCAGTCTCAGCAGGGAGCGATCGAGCATCTTCAGATGCGGCCGGCCGCACATCGCCATATACCGGGCGAGTTCGGTCTGTAGCATCTCGACGATCCCCCGCACTCCGTCGGCACCATAGGCCGCCAGGCCCCACATGGCCGGTCGTGCCACGAGCACACCCCGCGCGCCGAAGGCGAGCGCCTTGAGAATGTCCGTGCCCCGCCGGAAGCTCCCATCGACCAGTACCGGCACCCTGCCTCTCACCGTGTCGACGATTGCCGGCAGTGTCAGCACCACGGAACCCGTGGCCGCTCCCGCCAGCCCGTCGTAGTTCGACACGATGATCGCGTCCACACCGTGCTGCAACGCCAGTTGTGCGGCCTCGGGCGTCGTGATGCCCTTGACCATCATTGGCACGTTCAGTCCCCGCTTGAGTGCATCGACGGCTGACCAGTCCATCTTCGCTGCAATCGCCGAACGCGGGGTCCCGCTCGCCGCCGGCGCCGCGCCTGCGCTGATGCAGATCGCAGAGCAGCGGGCGTTGACCGCGTCCTGGATCTGCCTGCGGGCCGCCGGATCCCCCGCGAACACCTGATACCAGAGCGCCGTACGGGCCTCGGCCGCAATTTCCTGCAGCGGGACACTCGCACGGCTGCTGACCATCATGACGGTCCTGGCTGCCGATGCGCCTTTGACCGTCGCCAGCTCGCCGTCCGGATGAAACCGCTTCTGATCCGCGACCGGTCCGAGGACGATCGGCGCAAAGTGCTGCTCGCCAAACAGTGTGACGCTGAGATCCAGGCCGCGTGTATCGACCAGCATCCGTGGCCGCAGCGTGATTCGATCGAAGCCACTCCGGTCGCCGCCGGCAATCAGCGAAAACACGGCCGGTGCCAACATCAGCTTCGCCTGCTGCTCGTATTCCAGCGTGTTGACGAGCTCAGCGCGCGGCGCTACCACGGCTCGTTCCACGGCTGGCTGCACGCCCGCCGTTGAACCCGGTGCGATCTTCGAGCCGACGAGCACCGACGCCGCAGCGCCGAGCGCCCGCCTTCTGGTGGGGCTGTGCAGGGTCATGTGGCCGTGCGGATTCTACCTGTCTTCCTGCCGAACTCGCGTGCAGTTGCTCTCCCGAGCCCGTGACTGGGGACCGCACGCAATCTCGCGGTTACCGAACCACGTTGGTTGGATTGCCGTTCAGATAATTCACGACATTCTCGATCGCCAGAGCCAGGCCATTTTCGAGCGCTTCCGGCGTGATCCCGGCGCAGTGCGACGTGAGCACGACGTTGTCGAGCCTGGTAAGCGGATGGCCGGCGGGCAATGGCTCGGCGTCAAAGACATCGAGACCGGCGCCCGCAAGCCGCCGCTCGCGCAGCGCGTCAATCAGAGCTGCCTCATCGACAATCGGCCCGCGGGCGGTATTGATCAGAATGGCGCCCGGCTTCATCAGAGCGAGGCGGTCGCGCCCAAGGAAGCCCGTGGACTGCGAGGACAGACGCAGGTGCAGACTGACGACATCGCTGGTACGCAGCAGCTCGTCGAGTTCGACCAACTCGAAGCCGAGCGCCGGGTCCGGGTGCATGGTCCAGGCGATCACACGCATGCCGATTCCCTGCCCGAGGCGCGCGAATCTCCGGCCGATCGCGCCCAGGCCGATCACGCCGAGCGTCTTGCCTTGAAGCTGCACCGACCGGCCTCGCGGCCAGCCGCCCGCGACGACACCGTTGTGAATCTCGACCACGCGTCGCGCGACGGCGAGCGCGAGCATCAGCGAATGCTCGGCGATCGAGGTTGCGGAAACCCCTGGCGTGTTCGTCACCGTGACGCCGCACTGCTTCGCGGCCGCAAGATCGACGCTATCGGTACCCGTGCCCCAGAGCGACAGCAACTTCAGCCTGGGGCACGCCGCGAAGACACTCGCCGGGAACTTCGTCGAGGAGCGGATGTTGATGACGATGTCGGCGTCGCGGATGCGCGCCAGCAAGCCTTCCTCCGACCCGGGAAGTGTGTCGAAGTACACACACGGCGTGCTTTCGCGCCAATTGAGAAACGAAGGGCTCGACCCCATGACGACGGGGTAGTCGTCGGGTATCGCGATGGTTGGCCGTCGCATCAGTCGACCCAGCCCACCAGGCGCATCGCCTCGCGGGCGATCCCGACCGATGGACGGCGGCAGTCGCAAGTCCGGCGCACTTGGCGTATCATCCCGGGGCAATCCGCCAAAATCAACTGCGCCGCTCGCGGTCCACGGGCCCGTGACCGAGGCCTGACCGCGTCCGCGCATCACGAAGGACTGCAGCGATGACTGAACTGCGCGGGCCCGTCCAGGCGTCCGAGCGGATCCAGACTCTCGATATCGTGCGAGGGTTTGCGCTTCTCGGCATCCTGATCATGAACATGCCGGGGTTCTCGACGTCCTTCTTCGCGGAAGCCGACGGCTCGCATTTGTGGGCGGGCGCCATGGATCAGCGGGCCGAACAGATCCGCGACATGCTGTTTTCCGGGAAGTTCAACAGCATGTTCAGCCTCCTGTTCGGCATCGGCTTCACGATCCAGCTGGGTCGCATGCTGGAGCGCGATCCCGAGCATGGCGCGGGTCTCTACGTGCGCCGCCTGCTCGTGCTGCTGGCGTTTGCGCTGGTGCACTGCCTGGTGTTCTGGACCGGCGACGTGCTGCACATCTACGTGATCCTCGGCTTCGGCCTGTTGCTCATACGCGGAATTCCCAACCGCGTCGTTGTCGCAATGATCATCGCGCTGATCTGTTACCCGGCGGTTTCCGGAACGGTGCGTCTGCTGATCATGTCGCCCGAGCGCGTTGCGATGCTGGTGAAGGACGCACAGGCGTGGGAGGCGTCCAATAACCTGGCGTACGGCCACGGCACGTTTCTCGATGCCGCTCGTGAACACACGCGCGAGATGATCCACGTCTACACGAATCCCTGGGAGCTATGGGGCATCCTGGGATTCTGGGTCCAGATGGCGACCACCATGCTGATCGGCTTTCTGATCGGCAGAAACCGCTGGGTCTACCGCATCCCGGAGTTGATGCCGGTCGTGCGCCGCCTCCAGTGGGGCGCGCTCGCGCTCGGCGTGATCTGTTCGCTGACCTTCGGCCTCATCGGTCAGTTCACCCGGACCCCCGGCCCGTCGCCGCTGAAAATCCTGGTCGCGATGGCCTACGTCCTGTCGCGCCTCGGGATGATGAGCTTCTACGTGCTGACGATCGTGAGGCTCGCGCAGTCCCCCGTGTGGCAACGACGCTTCCAGCCAATCGCGCTGACCGGGCGGATGCCGCTCACCAACTATCTGATGCAGACCCTGATCGGCACGACCTTGTTTTACGGGTGGGGATTCGGCCTGTGGGGGAAGGTCGGGCCCGCCGTGCAGCTGGTGATGGCGTTTGCCATCTTCTTCATCATCCAGGTGCCGCTGTCCACGTTCTGGTTCAGGCACTTCGAGTACGGCCCGCTGGAATACGTCTGGCGGTTGGGGACGTACGGCAGGCGGGCGGCAGTCGTGGTGACGGCGCCGGCGGCCTGATCGGTCCCGCCTGCGCGCTTCGCGCTTCGGCGAGGCAGGGTCGGTCACCGTGGACGGTCTCCGAAAGCCATAAACCTCCCAGCCTGCCTCGCCGAAGCGCGCAGCGCGAAGGCGGGGTACGGTAGAGTTTCCTCTTCACGCCCGCCGCCTGGGCACCGTTTCCTTGGAGGTTTTCGTGATTGGCCGTTGGCTGTCAGGCTGTCTTGCGCTCGGCGCAGTTGCCGTGGTCCTGGTCGGCGCACGGAGCGAAATGGCCGTGCCCGTCGCCGCACAAGGTACGGCACCCGCGGTGGTCGCCATTCGCAACGCGACCATCATCACCGCGACGAAAGGAACGATCGCGAACGGCACGGTGGTCGTGCGCGATGGCAAGATCGCCGCTGTCGGGACCAACGTGTCGATTCCATCCGGCGCCGACGTCTACGACGGGACCGGCAAGTTCGTCTCTCCCGGCATCATCGACGCGCATTCGCACATCGCCAACGACGCCATCAACGAGGGCAGCGTGTCGGTCAGCTCGATGACCGGGATGGAGGACGTCCTCGATCCCACGGACATCAACATCTACCGCGACCTGGCTGGAGGCACGACCACCGCCAACATCCTGCACGGCAGCGCCAATGCCATCGGCGGCAAGACGGTCGTGATCAAGCTGCGCTACGGCAAGAGCCGCGCGAACGATCTCGTCTTCCAGGGGGCGCTGCCCGGCATCAAGTTCGCGCTCGGTGAGAACGTGACCCGCAAGCGCGGCCAGACGCCGACCAACCCTCAGCGCTTCCCGTCGACCCGGCAGGGCGTGGAGTTCGTCATCCGCGACGCGTTCACCCGCGCGAAAGCCTACCGGAAGGATTGGCAGGAGTACGAGGCCAAGAAGAAGGCCGGGCAGGATGTGCTGGCGCCCCGCCGCGACCTCCAGCTGGATGCTCTCGTCGAGATTCTCGAAGGCAAGCGCCTGGTGCACGCGCACAGCTATCGTGCCGATGAAATCCTGATGCTGATCCGTCTCGCCGACGAGATGGGCTTCAAGATCACGACCTTCCAGCACGTGCTCGAGGGCTACAAGGTCGCCAAGGAAATCGCCGCCCACAACGCCGGAGCGTCGACGTTCTCCGACTGGTGGGGCTACAAGATGGAAGCGGCCGACGCCATCCCCCACAACGCCTCGCTCATGACCCACAAGGGCGTATTGGTCTCGATCAACTCGGACGATGCCGAGCAGGCGCGCCGTCTCAACATGGAAGCGGCCAAGGCAATTCGCTATGGCGACGTCACCGAGGATCAGGCGTTCGCGATGGTGACGATCAACCCGGCGAAGCAGCTCAAGATCGACAACCGCGTCGGCTCGATCGAAGTCGGCAAGGACGCCGATCTCGTCATCTGGACCCACCACCCGCTCTCCACGGCCGCGATCGTCGAGCGCACCTACATCGACGGCATTGCCTATTACGATCGCGAAAAGGACCTGCAGCGAATCGCCGACATCCAGAAGGAAAAGGGTGGGCGCTCGACGACCGATGGTGCACCGGTGGGGACCAACGGGTCTCAGGGCAACGGTTCGCAGGCCCCGCCGCGGCCGGCGCCTCCAGCAGAACGCTACGACGTGAGGGGCAATGCGAGCGGCCCGGCCTGGGCGATCACCAACGCGCGCATCGTGACCGTGTCGGGCCCGGTGATTCCCAAGGGCACGATCGTCATCAAGGGCAACCGGATCGAGGCGGTGGGCGCGAACGTCGCGGTGCCATCGGGTGTCAAGCCGATGGACGCAGGCGGAGCGACCGTCATGCCAGGCATGATCGACGCCAGCACCGACATCGGGCTGAACGAGCCGGGGGTGCGCAACTACGACGACGTCAGCGAGATCCTGCCGTTCGATCAGATGCTGCGCACGCGAGTGGCCTTCAGGGCGGACAGCCTCGCGATTCCGGTGACACGCTCGGAGGGCATCACGAGCGTTGGGGTGAGGCCCGGCGGCGGCACGATCAGCGGTGAAATCCCCGTGATGAATCTCGACGGCTGGACCTGGGAGGAAGCCACGCTTCGTCCGTCGGCCGGTCTGGCCTTCAACCTTCCCGGCGCCGCCGGCGGACGGGGAGGTGGTGGCGGTGGTCGCGGGGCAGCGGCTCCGCAGACGGGCCCGGATCCGATCAAGACGCTGAACCAGCTGCTCGAGCGGGCCCGCGTGTACGCGAAACAGCCCGCGACCCGGCAGGTGGACTGGACGCTCGAACCGTTCCTGCCGGTGCTCGATCGGCGCCAGGCGCTCTATGTGTCAGCCGCAACCGAACAGGGCATCCGCGACGCGGTGGCGTGGGCCGAGAAGCAGAACGTGCGCATCGTGCTCCAGACCGGCGCGGACGCGCAGCGGCTCGCGGCCCTCCTCAAGCAGCACGACGTCCCGGTAATTCTCACGAGCGTGCTCTCGCTGCCGCCGCGAGAGGACGAGTTCCACGCCTACCCGTATCAGGCCCCGGGCGTGCTCGCCAAGGCCGGCGTGCCTTTCGCGTTCTCGAGCGGCGGGTTCCAGTTCTCGCGCAACGTCCCGTTCCAGGCGGGGCGCGCCGTCGGCTGGGGACTGTCGCGGGATGACGCGATCAAGGCGCTGACGCTGGACGCCGCCCGGATCCTCGGCGTCGACAGCCAGGTGGGCAGCGTCGAAGCGGGCAAGATCGCGAACCTCGTCGTCATCAACGGAGATCCGCTGGAGATTCGATCGCAGATTCAGCACGTGATCATCGCGGGCCGCGACGTTCCGCTCGACAACTCGCAGGTCGAGTTGTTCAAGAAGTACATGTCACGTCAGTAGACGAACGGACCGACCCATGATCACTCGAATCCCACGCGCGATCGTTCTCACCCTCGCCACGGTGGTGATGGCGTTTCCCTTCATCTCCGTCAGCGGTCAGATGCCGGTCCGCGCGCCACGGTACGCGATTACGAACGCGAAGATCGTCACGGCGTCGGGCCCGACCATCGAGAAGGGCACCGTTGTGATGCGCGACGGCGTCATCGAAGATGTCGGCCCGCTCGTCGCCGCCCCGGCCGATGCGGTCATCGTCGACGGCACCGGGCTCATCGTCTATCCCGGGCTGATTGACATGTCGAACACCGCGCTGGTCCAGGCCCGGACCAGCGTGCCGGCCGCTCCGCCGCAGGGGGCACAGACGGGACGCGGGCGCGGGGCCACGGTTGCCACTCCGGACAGCATCACCTGGGCAGATCAAGAGCGCGAGGCGCGGACGCGGTTTCTTCATCCGGACGTCGACGCCGCGGAGCTGGTCGAATACGACGGCGACGATGTGCGGCAGCTGGCGGCTGTCGGCATCACGTCGGCTCTTGCCGTGCCGTCACAGGGCATCATTCGCGGCCAGAGCGCGCTCGTGAACGTCACGGCGCCGCCCGATCCCGCGGAGACCAGCGCGCTTGCCACCTATCGTCGCGGTCTCGTCGTCGTGAGGGCGCCGGTCGCGCAGCACGTCGCCTTTTCGACTGGACGGGGTGCCGGCCCTGCTGAAGGTGGCGGTGGTGGTGGCGGTTACCCGGGCGCGCTGCTCGGCGTGATCGCGTTCGCCCGCCAATCGTTCCTCGATGCCCAGTGGCAGAAGGAGGCACGCGCGTTTGCAGAACGGCGCAAGGAGTCGGCCGCTGGCGCCTTCGAACCGGTGCTCGACGCGCTCGCGCCCGCGCTCGACCGCCGCGTGCCGGTCGCATTCGAGGCGAGCGAGGAGCGTGAAATTCTGCGGGCGCTGGCGTTCGCGAAGGAGTTCAACCTCGATCCGATCATCGTCGGCGGCGCTGAAGCAGCCAACGTGATCGAGGACCTGAAGGCGGCCAGGGCCAGGGTGATTGTCTCTGCGAACTTCCAGGCCGCCGGCGGCGCGGCAGGCGGACGTGGCGGCGCAGGCGGTGGAAGAGGAGGCGAGGCGGATACGCCGGTCCGGATCACCCGCATGCGCCAGAACGCCGCGAAGGTCCCGGCTGCGCTCGAGAAGGCAGGCATTCCGTTCGCGTTTACCGTCGGCGGTCTGCAGAACCCCTCGGACTTCGTCCGCAACGTCGGCCGTACCGTTCGGGAGGGTGGACTCCCCGAAGAGGCCGCGGTCAAGGCGCTGACGGTCAATGCCGCGAAGCTTGCAGGCGCTGGCGATCGCCTCGGGACGATTGAGAAGGGCAAGATGGCGAACGTCATCGTCACCGAGGGCAGCCTGTTCGACACTGCCCGAATCCGTCACGTGTTCGTCGCCGGTTGGCCGGTCGATCTCGAGTTCCCGGCGCCGACGCCGGGCGGCCGCGGCGGCCGCGGGGGCCAGTAGCTACGGGCAGCGGAGCGATTTGAATGTGTAGCGTCCGGCTTTAGCCGGAAGGATGTGGCTGTCGCAGAATTTCTCGGCCTTTGAACGCCCTACGCAGCCTTCCGCCGAAGGCGGAAGCCACACGCCCGATCAGTCACTCGGTCCGCAATGCCACCAGCGGGTCGGTCCGCGCCGCGCGTCGCGCCGGCAGATAACAGGCCACCAGCGAAGCTGTCGCAAGCAATACGAACACTCCCAGATATGTGGGTGGATCAGTCGGCGTAATGCCGAACAGCACGCGGGCCAGGAAGGTGGCCGCCCCGACGCTCAGCGCGAATCCCGCGACGATCCCGATCGCGGTCAACCGGAAGCTCTCCGCCATGACTGACCTGACGAGCTGGCGCGACGAGGCGCCGAGCGCGATGCGCAAGCCGAATTCACGGGTTCTCCTCCGCCCGTCGAACGCGACGACGGCGTACTGACCTATCGCGGCAATGATCAGCGAGCCACCGGCAAACATGGTCAGCAATGTGGCGAGAATCCAGAATGGCGCTACTTCCGATGCGATCTCGGTCTCGAGCGAACGCAGACTTGCGATGGGAATCCGTCCATCGGCTTCCCGAAGCGCACGTGCGACTGCCGGCGCCATTCCGTCGAGCCCGGCATGATGGCGGATGTAGAAGGTCGTTTCACCAGGAGCCGGGGGTCGGTCGACGCTCGAAAAGAAAATGTATCGTGGCGGCCCATCGGTGCCACGGCCGCTGAAGTATGCGTTCTCGACGACCCCGATCACCTCCGCCCTGGCCGGGCGATCGGGCGGACCTGTGAGCAGAATCTTCCCGATGGCTGATTCGTGAGGCCACAGCGTGTCGGCCAGCTGGCGAGTCACGATGGCCGAACGAGAGGAGGAGTGCGTCGCTCGCGTGAAATCACGACCCGCAACCAACGGCACCCCGAACGCCGCGAAAAACCCGGGCGCGACCGCGTTGTCTACGGCCAGCACCGACTCGTCCGACGGTTCACGCCGCACCGGAAAATCGACCCAGCTGGAGAGCCGTCGGCCCGGCACGTACGAGACGTCTTCGACGCCGGGCAGCCTGCCGAGTTGATTCTGGAGTTGTTCCAGGAGCCTGCCGTTGCTCTCAGGCGTCGTGGCGCCGGCGACGGTGTGGACGGTCGCCACCAGGATATTGCGGGTGTCGAATCCGACGTCGAGGCTGTCCTGCAATGAAAGCGAGCGGCGGGCCAACCCGGCGCTCGTCAGCAGGAGAACCGAAAACGCCAGCTGCAGAACGACCAGGCCGTGCGTCAGGCGGGAGCGTCCCTGGACGACACCCTGCTCGCCTACTTTGAGGAACGGCAGCAGCTGATAGTGCCGAGTGCGGAGCGCTGGCCCGGCGGTGACGGCGATCGTGCAGATCAGCGCCAGACCGAGCGCGTATGCCACAACCGTCCAGTCAGGCGCGAGATCGGGGGTCACCACCGGCGCGCTCGTCTCGGGGTGTGACACGAGGAACGGCACCACTCCTTTCGAGATCCACCAGGCAAAGAGGCACGCGGCAACCCAGGCGACCACCGACAGCACCAGACCTTCGGCAAGGAGGCTGCGGACGATCCGTCCACGCGAAGCGCCGAGGGACTCCCGCACGGCCATTTCCCGCTGGCGCACAGCGGCGCGCGCGATGAGAAGATTGGTCACGTTGGCGCAGACAATCACGATAGTGAGGGCCGTGACCACCGAGAAGACGGCGAGCATGCGGTTGCCTCGGGTGGACACGATGCTGTTGCCGCCTGCGGTCGCGGAATAGGGGACGAGCCGGACCTTGAAGCGCTGTTTCAGATCCGGTCGGGCCTGCTGCAGCTGGGTCCAGAGGATCGCGAGTTGGGCCTGCGCTTCGGCAAGCGAGGCGCCCTCCCTCCGCTGCCCGATCATTGCCACTGCCGTGCCGCGGCTCACTTGAAGCCGGTCGCGGGCTTCTCCGGTGAGCGGGATCCAGAGATCGGCCAGCTCGAACAGGAGCGCGCCGCGAAAGTTCGACTCGGCAACGCCGACTACTGTCGCCGGCTGCCCGTTCACGGTCACCGGTCGTCCGACGATGTCGTCTGCGCCGCCGAAGTTGTTCTGCCAGATGTGATGAGCGAGAACGACGACCAGGCCCGACGCGGACTTCGCCTCGTCGGGGAGGAAGCTCCGACCCTTCACGAGGCGCACGCCGAGTGTGTCGAAGTAGTTGGGCGAGACGATCCCCGCGCGGAGGGCATAACTGCCGCTGTCGAGCGTCATCGTCAGGCGCGCAAAGTCGAACGCGGCGATCGGCTGAAACGCGGAGCTGTGCTCGAGGAAGTGCGTGTAGACGGGATAGGGCAGGTTGGTTTCGATGTCCCCGTTCTCGGCCACCCAGCTCACTGTCGCGAGCCTCGGGGCATGCACCCCTGCCGAGGGTCTGGCGAGCACGCCGTGGGCGATCGAGAACACCGTCGTGTTGCCGCCGATCACCAGCGCGATCAGGACGGTTGCGGTCAGGCTCACGCCCGGGGACCTGGTCAGGATGCGGCATCCGAATCGCAGATCCTGCAGGAACTGTTCGAGACGCGTTGATACCCAGACCGCGCGCGTCTCCTCTTTGGCCAGGGCGACGTTTCCGAAAAGGCGCCGGGCCGTGGTGGCCGCCTCGCCCTCAGCGAGGCCGCGCTCCGACTGGAGGCGTGTTTCCTCTGCCAGGTGAAAGCGGATCTCGTCATCGAGGTCGCGGTTGGCCTGCGACGGGAAGAACAGCGCCCGCTGGATCACCTTGCGCCATTGCTGCCACGACATGGTTTTCTCCTCGACCAGGCTGCTCTAGGCCGGTCCGAGCACTCGCGCAATCGCTGCCGACAATCGCGTCCAGCGGCTGCGCTCGACTGCGAGCTGCCGCCTGCCGGTGGCGGTCAGCCGGTAGTACTTCGCACGCTGGTTTCGATCGCTGATCTTCCAGGTTGCGTCGACCCAACCCTGGCGTTCGAGCCGGTGCAGGGCAGGGTAGAGCGAGCCGTGATCGACGATCAGGACCTCCTCCGAGCTTGCGCGGAGCGCGACGCCGATGCCGTGGCCGTGCTGCGGTCCCCATTGCAGCGTGCGCAGGATGAGCAGATCGAGCGTGCCCTGGAGCAGATCCGGTTTCTGACGCGTCTTCGCCATAAGTAGGAGGCAATCTACCACCGTTGCAGGAGGCCGTCTACTACTTTGACACGGGCGCGAGTGAGAAGTTCTTCGCAGCCCGCAGCCCGCAGCCCGCAGCCCGCGAACCTAGAACCACGGACTGCGGACCGCGGACCGCGGACTACGAAAGTGGTGACGAAGCTCTTGACGGCCGGCCCCGTACGCGCGATGCTCTGACCGGCGCTGGTCCACGCCCAACCTCTGAGACTCTCCCCCGGCGGGAGTCCGTGCGAGGCAAAGGGGGGCATACTCCCGGATCCGGATCGTCAGCTCCTTTCGCGTCCATGGTGTGCTGCCGGGGAGTGGCCGTGGTACGCCTGAAGGAGTGATTGACGATGCCTCGCAACAAGGATCTCAAGCGCCTGGTTCGTGCTCGCATGAGCAAGACCGGGGAATCCTATACAGCCGCCCGCGCCAAAGTCATCGCCAGGTCCACCACCGAACGCACGTCGGGCGCCGTCGCTGATGTCCGGGCATCAGCGTCACCCGCCGCCCCCGTGGACTACGCCGCCGTTGCCGGGTTCTCGGATGCCGCCATCAAAGCCAGGACCGGCTGCACGTGGGACCGCTGGGTGTTCGCGCTCGATCACTATCACGCCGACAAGATGTCGCATGGCGAGATCGCCGCGCTCGTGGCCTCGAAATACAAGATCGATGGCTGGTGGGCGCAGGCGGTCACCGTGGGTTACGAACGAATCAAAGGGCTGCGCGCCATCGGGCAGCGCCGTGACGGCACCTACGAAGCGAACAAGTCGCGGACGTTCAACGTGCCGGTAACGACGTTGTTCGATGCCTGGGCGAATGCACGTACTCGCCGCCGGTGGCTGGACGGCAGGATCGGGAAGGTCCGCACCGCCACGCCGGCGAAATCGATGCGTCTCGACGGCGAGGATCGCAGCATCGTCGCCGTCGGGTTCATGTCGAAGGGGCGCTCGAAGAGCGCGGTCGCGGTGCAGCACACCAAGCTCCGCGATCGCGACACCGCGAATCGCCTCAAGGAGTACTGGTCCGAGCGCTTCGACGCGCTCGCCGAGGTGCTGGCTTCGTAAGGTCAGGAGAATCAACTCCCAACTTCCAATTACCAACTCCCAAGGAGAGTCGCCCTTGCAAGCGCCTTCACTTGGGAGTTGGAAGTTGGGAGTTGGGAGTTGATCTCATAGGATGAGCACCCTATGCGTATCCCGCTTCTGCTCGCGATTGTGCTCGCCGCCGCGGCGTCGTCTGTTCCGGCGGTCTCGCAGAGCGCCTTTCCAGTTGCGGACCGCCGAGCCAGGCTCGAATCAGCGTATGGGGATATCGATCGGCTGTTCGCCGACTTCATCAAGACATCTCACGTTCCCGGCGCGGCATGGGGCGTCATCATCGACGGTGAGCTCGCGCACTCAGGCGCGGCGGGCGTCAGGGACACTGTTTCCAATACGCCGGTCGACGTCGATACGGTCTTCCGAATCGCGTCGATGACGAAGAGCTTTACCGCGGTGGCCATTCTGAAGCTTCGCGACGAGGGCAGGCTCTCGCTCGACGATCCGGCGGAACGCTACGTCCCCGAGCTCAAGACGCTCGGTTACCCGACGTCCGATTCACCACGGATCACCATCAGGCATTTGTTGACTCATTCGGAGGGATTTCCCGAAGACAACCCGTGGGGCGATCAGCAGCTGTCGGAGACCGAAGAGAGCTTCACGCGGATGCTGCGTGAGGGCATTCCATTCTCCACGGCACCGGGCACCGCTTACGAGTACTCGAACTATGGCTTCGCTATTCTCGGGCGGATCGTCTCCACACTGTCCCGGCAGTCCTACGACGAGTACGTGACGAAGAACATCCTGCAGCCGCTCGGTATGACGTCGACGACCCTTCATGCCGATCGCGTGCCGAAAGGACGCCTTGCGGTGGGCTACCGGTGGGAAGACGAGCGGTGGAAGGAGGAGCCCGCCCTCCCGCATGGGTCGTTCGGCTCGATGGGAGGCATGCTGACTACGATCCGCGACCTGAGCCGCTACGTCGCCCTTTTTCTCGACGCGTGGCCGCCACGTGACGGCCCGGAGCCCGGTCCGCTGCGCCGCGCGTCGCTCCGCGAGATGCAGCAGCCATGGCGGCCTTCGACCACGCGGGTCGTCCTGGACAAGTCGGCAGTCTCGGCCCATTTGACCGCTGGAAGCTATGGCTATGGGCTGAGCAACACTCAGACGTGTCAGTTCCGTTCGGCGATAGCCCACGGCGGCGGACTACCAGGGTATGGATCTCTGATGCGATGGCTGCCGGACTACGGGGTCGGGATCATTGCGTTCGGCAACCTGACCTACACCGGCTGGGGCAACACCGTCGGCGCCGCCTTCGATCGACTCGAGCGCACCGGCGCCCTCGTGCCACGCGAGGTTGTCCCTTCGCCGGCCCTGGTCACTGCGCGCGACGACGTTTCCAGGCTGGTGGTCAGGTGGGACGACGATCTGGCGGAGCGGATCGCGGCGGAGAACCTCTTCATGGATCGATCGAAGGACAGACGACGCAAGGAGATCGAGGAGCTGGTTTCCAAGACAGGACAGTGTGCGCCGCCAGACCGGTTCGATGTCGTCGAGAACGCGCTGCGGGGCAGCTGGTCGATGAGCTGCGAGCGGGGGAAAGTCCAGGTGTCGATCACATTGGCTCCGACCATGCCTCCGAAGGTGCAGTACATGTCCGTCCGATCCGCACCGGCACAGGCGGCCCCGTCGGGGCCGTGTGTCTCGTTCTGACTAGGATGGAGGGAATCGAGGCAACGGATCTGTACACGGAGCAACGGAGCCAACGAAGGTAACGGAGGTTTGTAGTCGGGGGGCTCATGGCTCGCCAAGCGGGTCCGTCCGGCGCCGGCC
>Ga0114129_10002860_pt1 | contig 24142 bp, 21 predicted proteins | sample RhiMetdeltSRZDD1_FD_80071 | JGI IMG/M metagenome (GOLD analysis project Ga0114129, IMG submission 80071) | Populus rhizosphere microbial communities from Tennessee, USA - Rhizosphere MetaG P. deltoides SRZDD1 (version 2) (version 2) | ecosystem: Host-associated > Plants > Roots > Rhizosphere >...
ACCGGTGTTTTTCTTGAAAACAGTGAAGATACGGTTCCGGTAATAAAAACGGCATTTGGTATGCCTTATGTTGAAACAATTGTAGCCAGCGATATGCCTGATTATGAAGCTCGCCATAAAGTATATGAGGAAAATATCCACCAGTTTGAAAAGCTATGCGTAAGCAATGGCGTACGCTGCCAGATACATGTGAATGGCTCCAAATCACCGGCCAAAACGATCATAGAAGAAAGTCGCTTTGCCGATCTGGTGATCGTACATGCCGAAACCTCGTTCGAAAAAAAGTTTGAAGGAGCGCCTACCAACTTTGTAAAGGAAGTGCTTGCCGGTGCTGAATGCCCGGTATTGGTAGCCCCGCAAACGTTTACCGGTATCGATCAGATCGTATTTGCTTACGACGGCAGCCGGTCGAGTGTTTTTGCTATTAAACAATTTGCGTATTTGTTTCCCGAGTTAACCGATAAAAAAGCCATCGTATTACAGGTGAATAAAGAAGTTACCATGCCGCTTAAAGAAAAAGAAAAGATCGGCGAGTTGCTTAAAATGCATTACTCGGGCATCGGCTTTCAGGTATTGCAGGGCAAACCATCGGATGAACTGTTCGGATTCTTGCTTGAAAAGAAAAACACGCTTGTGGTGATGGGCGCCTTTGGCCGCGGCTGGCTGTCGGGGCTTATTCGTCCAAGCTCTGCAGGACTATTATTAAAGACCATGAACCTTCCTTTTTTTATAACGCATCACTGATCGAGGGTCATAAAATAGATTGTTGCTTACTGTTATTAAATAATCATTTATGAAAGGTTTAATCATATTCAAAGGAAAATACGGAGCCACCCGGCAATATGCTGAGTGGATAGGCGAGGAATTGCAATTGCCGGTTTACGCGCCCGATAGTTTGCCTGCCGGTGAAATAGAAGCAAGTGATTTTTTAGTGATAGGCGCATCGGTATATACCGGCAAACTCATGTTGAAAGAATGGCTGCATAAAAACTTAGTCCGCATAAAAAATAAAAAACTGTTCCTGTTTGTTGTGTGCGGCACGCCGGCCAATAAAACCGAAGTACTTGATCAGATAGTACGGTTGAATGTTCCGGCTGAGATCCGAAACCAGGTTTCTGTTTACTTCCTTCGTGGAAGAGTTGTAATGAAACAACTATCCTGGTCGCATAAGCTGTTGCTTGCCATTGCATCGCGTATTACAAAAGATGCTGATGAAAAGAAAAGGATGCGGGAAGGTTTTGATTTCGTAAAAAAAGAAAACGTAACGCCGCTGCTGAATGCAGTAAAAGCAATTTTTCCGAAAGCCGAAAGGCCCGTGAAATGGGCGGCTGCTACATAAAAGTGCTTAACCTCTATATATCATAACGTTATGCTGTTTATTGGTTAACGGCTAATTTTTGAACTACGTGTTTAACATTGTGCGTTGCACGCATTATTGCATTTATAATCGTAACTTAGAAGATATATATTTTTATATGGCATTCCGATTTGAATCAATGATAATTGAGATTCATGCACCGCATTCGGAAGTAAATGAATCCATATTGAATCCTGTGAAAGAGAAAGTGCTGTCATTTTCTCATCTCATTAAGGATGTTGTAAAGGCCGAAATTGTACTGCGAGATGATGTCTCAGCCACCACAGAAAAAAAGATCTGCGAAATCAGGCTCACCTTGTATGGCGATTGCTTATTTGTACACCGGCGATCGAATAGTTTCGAAGAGAGCGCCTGGCTGGCTGTGACCGAGTTGGAAAAAGCGGTGCAGGAGCAGGCGAAACTGCAGCAGGGCCTGCCCGATCAGATCACCAGCACAGTGAAAGTGTAAGGCACTCACCTCCGCTAAAGCTTCAGCGACACGCGGACGGCGGACAAGCAAGGCACAAGACCATTCAGCTGTCAGGGGCAAATTGCTCAAGTATGTGCATCACTTCTTCATCGGTTACCTGCGTAAAGTTTTCGTAAAATTCACCTACGGCACGAAAATGCGGCGGGGTTAGTACACTTATAAATTCATCAGCCGCATCCTGTAACATTTTTGCTGCCTGTCGCGAAGCAACAGGCACCGCCACCACTATTGTTGAGGGCGATTCGTTTTGTATCATTTCTACCGTACTTAACATGGTATGCCCGGTTGCAATGCCATCATCAATAATAATTACTGTTTTATCTTTTACATCCACAGGTTGCCTGTTGCCCATAAATCTTTGGTACATCTGCTGTAACTGCCAGCGTATTTGCTCGGTTTCTTTATCAATATATTGTTGCGGCACCTGCGCATTAGGCGCTATAAAACGCCCTGTAAGACTTACAGCGCCAATGGCATACTCCTTATGCAAAGGATGACCGATCTTTTTAGATAAAATGATCTCTAATGGCAGGTGTAAGATTTTTGCTACCGGAAAAGCTACCGGTACGCCGCCTCGTGGCACAGCCATTACTATTGCGTTGGCGTTTTTATATTGAAGCAGGTGTTGGGCCAGCGCTAAACCTGCATCTATTCTGTCCTGGAACATACAGCAGGGATTTGGTGAATGGTCAATGGTGAATGGTCAATCGTCAGTCGTCAATAGACAGCGGGCAATGACAACGGGTTCTTCTGACATCCGACGTCCGACTTCCGATTTCAGATTTTCGACCCGGGCACAAATATTGGGTTGCTTTAGGTATACAGATACAGAATCATGCCACATTATTTTACCAGCGAGCCTGCGTTGAATGAGCAGGAGGCTATACAAATCATTAGCAAACAAAGCCATCAGCTCACAAATGCCGCTGACCTGAACCGGTTGTTCAGCCGTATTGGCGATGCCCGCATTGTAATGCTGGGCGAGGCATCGCACGGTACACATGAATATTATACCTGGCGCACCATAATAACTCAACGTTTGATACAGGAAAAGGGTTTCAGCTTTGTGGCCGTTGAGGGCGACTGGCCCGATTGCTACCGCCTGAACCGGTATATAAAGGGATATGGTGGAACACAACACAACGCACTGGAAGTAATAAAAGCCTTTAAACGGTGGCCAACCTTTATGTGGGCCAATTGGGAAATGGTGGCTTTTGGCGAATGGCTGAGCAATTATAATAAAACACAGCAGCCCGGTGATCGTGTTGGTTTTTACGGACTGGATGTTTACAGCCTGTGGGAGTCGATGGAATCTGTTATGCAATACCTGCAGCGGGTTGATAAGGAGGCATTGAATAAAGCGATGGAAGCCTTTATTTGTTTTGAGCCATTCAGGCACAGTGAGGGCAGGGGATATGCCCGGGCCTCGCAGTTTGTTCCTGAATTGTGTGAAAATGAAGTGGTTGACCTGTTACAGGAAATACAGCGCAGAATGCCTCAGTACGATTCGGATGAGGAAAACGTATTCAGCGCCGAACAGAATGCGCTGGTAGCGGTTAATGCCGAAAAATATTATCGTGCCATGATCAAAGGCGGGCCCCATTCGTGGAATATTCGCGACCGTCATATGAACGATACGCTGGAACGGCTTTTGCATTTCCATGGTGCCGATGCCAAAGCCATTGTATGGGCCCATAATACACATGTGGGCGATGCAAGAGCTACCGATATGACCGATGAAGGCATGTACAATATCGGTGAACTGGCCCGAATTAAGAACCACGAAACCGGGGTTGTGCTGGTTGGCTTTGGATCGTACGAAGGCAGCGTTATTGCCGGCCACAGCTGGGGCTCACCCATGAAGCGTATAACGGTGCCGCCTGCCCAAAAACAAAGCTGGGAGTATTTACTGCACCAGGCCGGCCCTGCCAATAAACTGCTTATCATGGATGATTTTATGGATGATGTATTTATGGAACATCACATCGGCCACCGGGCTATCGGTGTTGTATACCAGCCGAAGTTTGAACCTTATGGAAATTTTGTACCCAGTATTTTACCCATGCGATATGATGCGTTCATTTATTTAGATAAAACAACCGCCCTGCATCCGTTGCATATTCAGCCCGATGGGCACCTTGTTCCTGAAACCTATCCGTTTGGAGTTTAACAATCACTTAAATGTAAATACCATGGCCAAAAAGAAAAATCCTGATAAACCATCTGAAGTGCCAACGCCCGAAAACCCTGAGGTTACCCCTGAAACTGTTCCCGACAGGCCCACACGTCCTTTCGAAGAGCCCGAGATCATTCCTGAAGATGAGCCCGGCGGCACATCGCCCGGCGAAATTCCGGTGCCTGATGAGCCGGAGGAACCGAAGGAATAAGTAGTAAGTAAAAAGCAATGCTTATTTGAAGATTAATGCATATATCGAAGGCCAGCTTTCATCGAGTATACCGGTCAGGTATTTAGTTGTATTCGGGTTTACTTTTTCCCCCTGTTCATTGACCAGGTATCCTAATGCAGAATAATAAGAGGTATTGTTATCAATGATTTTTATTAAAAGGCTGTAGTTGTACCAGGCTGTTTTTACACCAATGGAAACTTCAGTGAACGTATACCTGATTTTTACAATTTCTTTTTTGGTTTTGTTATAGAAACATACAGCATTATACTTACCTGCTGTACATATGCCTGTAAAATTACGTTGTGCGATCCGCGGGTTTGTATCAATCTGCTGCGCTATAGAATCGAACCATTTTTTTTGCCAGTCCCAATCATCTTTCGAAATGTTCTGCGCCATTACAGCCGAAATGGTTGATAGCAGCATGCATGGCAAGATAAGTATGCGTAACATAAAAAAGGTTTGGGAATTCAATTTACAAATAAAACAACGAAAAGATATCCTTATTGCCGGTAAGAGTTTGTTCGTAATGAGCAAATTATGGCGCAATATTAAAAATGATAACGATGTCTGTAACCGTTAAAGGGCGTCGCCGGAAAAGCCTGAAGTCAGAAGTCGGAAGTAAGAAGTATGAAGAAGTTGATAAGTTAACAGGTTTACAAGTTGGCGAGCTAACAGAAAACTGAACGTATTCACCATTGACCATTCACCATTCACGTTTTTATGAGCAAAATCATAACGCCTATGTGATGGGGGTCACAGGTATGGCCCTTTTGGAAAGTTATTTTTGGAATACTAAAACAATGCTAAATATGGTGCAAGTAATGGGTTATGAAGAACAACAAATAGTAAATGGTATTAAATACCTGCCCGGTGTTTCAATCATTATGCCGTTTGAGCCTAAGATGACGCTGAAAGGCGATCTGGAGCATAGGCTGAAACTGGCTTATCAAAAGGTTGAAAAAGAATTAAGGGCCAATTATACCGAAGAAAAGGCAGAGCCGGTTTTAGAAAAATTGAAGTCACTGATGCGGGGGCTCGATTATGGCACCTATAAAAAAAGTATTGGTATTTTTGCGTCTCCGCTGGTTGAAAAAGTATATTATCTGGATATACCGGTAGAAGAGAAGATCATTGTTGATGAATCGTTCGAAATACGCGACCTGGTATACAGTAAAAAAGAGATACATAAATACCTGGTGCTGGTATTAAGCGGCGAACGCAGCCGCATTTTCCTCGGCAACACCACCTCGTTTGTTCGCCTTGTTTCGAACATGCCGCACCATCTTGCTGCCTATAAAAATGATACACCGGAAAGAACGGGCAATTTTTCAGATCCTGCACATCGCAAAGAAGTATTGCTCGAAAAATTTCTGCGTCATGTCGATAGCGGTTTAGGAATTATTTTAAAAGCGTATTCATTGCCGTTATTTGTAATGGGCAACGACAGAACGCTGGGACATTTTAAAAAGATCACCCATCACAAAAGATATGTAACAGATTACATACATGGCAATTATGAAGATGCCGGTGAAATGGCTATTCGTCATGTGATTGCCCCGCATGTGGCCGACTGGAAAAAAGTAATACAAAACGACCTGTTGCTGAAACTCGATGCTGCCATGGGCGCCCGCAAACTGGTCGCAGGTATACAGGATGTATGGAAAAATGCCTGTCGCGGAAAGGGCCGTTTACTGGTGGTTGAAAAAAATTACATGGTGGCCGCACGCCATGGCAGCCATGATGAGCTGATAGAAGAAAACGAACTGGCGCTGACGGGTAACTCATTATTTATAAAAGATGCGGTTGATGATGTGATAGAAAAAGTGCTGGCCAGCGGCGGCGATGTTGAATTTGTTGATGAAGGATTGCTGGATGATTATAAACACATTGCCCTGATTGAACATTATTGAACTTTTTTCATGTAAAGTATGCGAATTGCTGATTAAAAGTCGTTTATAGGGTATGAACCCGGGTGCAGAGCGTTTGTTTCGTTCCGGATGGGTTCATACCCGGTTAAACGGCATAATAATGTTCAACATTAGTCGTTTAATTGATAATCAAGGCTTCACGCCTGTATATTGTTTCCCTTTCTTACAACCCATTACCCCTTGCTTATGACCTGGTGGCTGGTGCCAATATTACATTGGCGGCATCTTATTAAATAAAAACATTATAAATAAATAAATATCCTCAAAGCTTTTGATACAAAAACAATTATTATAATTTTGTAGATAGTATCTAAAAAGTATCCAATGAAAGGCCACATTAATCGGTATATCCTATGGGTATTCACGCTACTCATTATTCAACTATCTGTAAAGGCGCAAAATGCTCCAACGCCACCTCCTCCTCCAAAGGAAAAATTAGCTATTGATATTGATGCAGGTGTTGCATATCCTTTCGGCCAGGACTTAAGTAATGTATTTAAGGCTGGTGTTAATGCCACTATTGGTATTAAAAGGGCCTTTCTTAAAAAGAGAAGGTTATGGATAAGGCCCGAAGGAGGCATAAAATACTACACCAAAAAAGCCGATCTTGGACAGGATATGCGCGAAACTTTTCGCAGCTGGAAGGCTGGTCTCGAGATCCAATACAGGGTTAAAGACTATAAGAAATTTTCGTTCTTTCCCATACTGCGTGTAGACAATAACTGGTGTGCGAACCAGTTTTCAAACCTTAGCAAAGATCAAACAACCGGCACCCGCCTCAATGAGGTTCCCGGCAATTATTTAGATGCAACCGGTATTTCATTCGATGCCGGCATTATGGTGGTGCGGGCAAAAAGTATATACGTTAAGCTGGATTACGAATATTTTCAACCCACTTTAAAGGCAAGCCCCGATCTTATTAAAGCCCTGTATACCGAAGGTATTATTATGCCTGAAACCCGTAAGCTCGATTGCAGCACAATAAACCTGAGTGTTGGCGTTAATCTGAATTTCAAACAATAACTATGAGAAAACCGTACTACCTGTTAATTTGCATAGCTATTGCCTTTGGTTGTGGCGATAAGGACAAGTTTCTTTTTAGCCAGGCCGAAACCAGCCTGGTGGTGAACCCCGAAACCAAAGTGCTGGTAAAAGGAAATACATTAGTATATAGCCGTCTCGATAGCGGTAACATTATACACGGAATTTCAAAAACCCTTGTATTTGCCACATCTGATCAGTTTAAGACCTTCGATTATAAAAGCAGTACATTACCCACTAATATTACTCCCTTTGTTATTGATAAAAATATCATTATCACAGCATCGGGCGATGTATTGACACCTGCGATACAACTTTCAGCAGATTATGGAAACAGCTGGACATCAGTAACGCCAACGCTTACGCCGGCTATGTCTGCTACAGGATATTATTCAACCGAACTGGTTAGTGTAAACTATGTCAATGATACAACGGTTATGATGATATTCAGCCAGAAATCGGTTTCAAGCGCCGATAAAAGAACCTTATACCGGGTGAATTTAAGCACCCAAACGGGAACCGTTGTAAGCAGTTTTTCAGATGCGTGGTTGCCTGCTGCCATGAAATTTGCAGATATTCAAACCGGCTGGATGTTAATGTACAACAGTGGTGCGTACGGAACTACTTACATATCAAAGACGGCTGATAGCGGTAAAACCTGGACGGCGCCCAAAGTAATAGATAAAAATATCATGTCGAATTTGCAACTCAGCAGTAACGGCGTTATATCTGCCTCTTATCCTTCGGGAAATGCAGCATTTTCATCTGATAGTGGTGTTACCTGGAAAAAGCCAACAGGTGGTATACGCTTCACTACTGTGTACCGGGTGAATGCTAATGTTGCCTATGGAATTTCAGACAGTGATCTAAAGAAAAGCACAGATGGCGGATCCACCTGGGAACATGTTCCAAACTCAGGGTACGAGTTCGTTAATATGAAAAACATCTATTTCCAGGACGAAGACAACGGTATCATGTATGCCGATCAAAAGATGTACATAACGGCCGATGGCGGCAAAACCTGGAAAACACTGCTGTACCCGTATTCCTATATTATAGAATAATTATAATTCAATTCATACGATAAGGTGTGCTGCATTCATCTGTAGCACACCTTTTTTTAGGCTTCTTACTTAGTTCTTATTACTTTTTCTGCGTTGTTTAATATATTTATCCAGCTCCACCGCATGAAAAGCAACAGCGGATACCAGTATACTTATGCCCAGTTCTTCGAAGGTAAGCGGCGCTGTATTGAAGACTATATTTAAAAAAGGAATATAGATGATGGCTAACTGTAACAGGAAGGTAAGTAGTATGGCGCCAACGAGCGGGCGATTGCTGAACACGCCCTGTTGATAAACCAGTAAGAATTCGTTGCGCGACACCATGGCCTGCCCCAGCTGACTAAAACAAAGCACCGTAAATACCATTGTTTGCCAGTGCGCATCGCCAATATGAATGGCCCAGGCCTGCATACAAAGCGTAATGGTGGCCATTAAAATACCCACCCATACGATAAAGTATCCTAAGCCCTGTGCAAAAATGCTTTCGCCGGGTTTGCGCGGCGGCCGCTGCATAATATTAGGGTCTGCCTGTTCGTTGGCAAGCGCCAGGCCGGGTAAACTATCGGTAACAAGGTTGATCCACAAAATGTGAATAGGCAATAACGGAATGGGTAAACCGACGATCGGCGCCATAAAGATAGTGAGTATCTCTGCAAAGTTGCAGGCAAGTACATACCGTATAAAACGGCGTATGTTGTCGTAAATGCGGCGTCCTTCCTTTACTGCTTTTACAATGGTGGCAAAGTTGTCGTCGAGCAGGATCATGTCGGCCGCTTCTTTCGAAACATCGGTGCCGGCAATGCCCATGGCCACGCCGATATTGGCGCGTTTCAGCGCAGGTGCATCATTTACGCCGTCGCCCGTCATGGCAACAAACTCATCTTTCTTTTGCAGGGCCTTTACAATGCGCAATTTTTGTTCGGGCGATACACGGGCATATACTTTTATATAAGTGATCTGGCGTTCCAGCTCTTCATCGGGTACACCGGAGAGTTCAGTGCCGGTCATGATTTTGTCGTCGGCATGTTGCAGAATGCCCATGTCGCTGGCAATGGCTTTGGCGGTTACGGGATGGTCGCCGGTAATAAGCACCGGAACAATGCCGGCCGTTTTGCATTCAGCGATCGCCTGCCGGGCCTCGGGGCGCGGCGGATCAATCATACCGGCCAGTCCGCAAAAATGCTGATCGCTTTCGAGGCCGGCGTTATCTGCCTGTTTTGAAATTTCCCTGATCAGCTTGTAGGAATAGGCAATTACACGCTGACCGTCTTCAGCCATTTTTTCGGCCTCTTCTGTATACTGTTGCTGAGTGGTTTCGGTGCAGATCTTTAATACCGATTCAATGGCGCCTTTGGTGATCACGAGGTATTGATCGTTTACGGCATGCACGGTTGTCATTAGTTTGCGATCTGAATCGAAAGGCAGTTCCTGTTTTCGTGGAAAGCTTTGTTCCCATTGTTTATCATAACTGTTTTGTTCAGCGGCATATTCAACCAGTGCTACTTCGGTGGGATCGCCTTTTCGTTTATTGCCGCCGTTATTGTCTTTATGCGCATCATGGTTCAATGTCATGGCCAGCAACAATAACTGTTCTTTGCTGATGTCGGGAACTGTAATGTCAACAGCTTCATTCCTCCAGATCTTTTGCACCGTCATTTGGTTTTGCGTAAGCGTACCGGTTTTGTCGGTACAGATATAGGTCACCGATCCCAGTGTTTCAACCGCGGGCAGTTTGCGTATCAGGGCATTTTTGCGAACCAGTTTTTTGGCGCCCATGGCCAATGCAATGGTGATCACGGCAGGTAATGCTTCGGGTATGGCGGCAACGGCCAGAGAAATAGCTGTAAGCAACATGGTTACCGGATCTTCGCCCCGCAGCATGCCCACTACGTATAGAATAATACAGATGGCAAGAACAACAAAGGATAATTTTTTACTGAAGTCGGTCAATCTTTTTTGCAATGGGGTAATCGTTTTCTGTTCCTGCAGCATTTGCGCAATGTGACCAATTTCGGTATTCATGCCGGTAGCCACTATTATGCCGGTTCCGTTGCCTGCGGTTATCAGCGTACTTTTATAGGCCATGTTGATACGGTCGCCTAACGGTATGTCGTCCTGTTCCTGTAAGGCGTCGGGTGATTTGTTTACGGCCTGCGATTCGCCGGTGAGCGAAGCTTCTTCAATTTTCAACGCATTGCTTTTAAAGATCCTGATGTCGGCAGGGACCATATCGCCTGCTTCGAGTAACACAATATCGCCCGGTACTATTTCAGCAGCAGGTATTTGTTCAACCCTATTATTTCTTTTTACACGGGCAGCAGCAGCCGACATTTTCTTTAATGCATCAATTGCTTTTTCTGCCTTGTATTCCTGCACAAAACCAACTATGGCATTAACGATAATTATGATCAGTATTACAATGGTGTCTTTTAAATCACCTGCAGCTCCCGAAACGATGGCAGCCGCGATCAGTATCAGTATCATTATATCTTTAAACTGTGACAGGAACAGCAGCCAGGCGGGTGTTTTCTTTTTTTCCTTTAACTGGTTTGGTCCGTACTGCTGAATTCGTTTAGCAACTTCACCGGTTGTTAAACCGGCTTCATGGCTATTCAATTCTTCGAAAACCTTTTCAATAGAAGATTTGTGCCAGATCATAACAAAAGCTTTTGTTTTAAAAGGAAAAAGGCTTTGCTATATGAAGTTCAGCAATTCAGGCTAAACCATTTTGCATTTTATTTTACGTGTTGATTAATTTCTTTTTAATGCTGATTGCGTATTCATAGGGCATCTGTATCTATATTGCATCAACAAATGCAATTATTCTGCCTCAACCTACTGTAAACCATCTATCCAATTATGAAATATACTGTATTGCTGTCATGTTTATTGTTTTTATCGTTCGTTGCCAAAACACAACTGCAACAGGCCCCGGCCTATCCTTTAATAACACACGATCCGTATTTCAGCATCTGGTCATTTACTGATGATATTACAACCAGTTCAACCAAACACTGGACAGGCTTTGATCAGCCTTTGCTGGGCTGGCTGAAAGTAGATGGAAAAGTGTATCGTTTTCTGGGCAAAGAAGATAAAGTGTATCAAACCATTGCGCCCACTACCAACGAAAGCAGTTATTCGGTAAAGTATACCGAAACAGAACCCGGCGCCGGCTGGAATGCGTTTACTTATGACGATAGTAAATGGGCTACAGGCGAAGCGCCCTTTGGCAATATGGATAATGCCAAAACAAAATGGGAGAGCAATAACCTGTGGGTTCGCAGAACATTTACCGCACAACAAATACCGGCGGGACCGCTTTTATTAAAGATCAATCACGATGATGATATAGAAGTGTATTTAAACGGAGAAAAAATATATTCGCTTACTGGTTGGGTTAATAAATTTATTTATGTACCGGTTACAGAAGCCATAAAGCAAAAAATGAAGAAAGGCAAAAATGTACTCGCCATTCATATCGCCAATACAAGAGGAGGGGCCTGGCTCGATGCCGGATTGGTTGCAGAGCCGGTAAACAAGCCCATGCAAAATGTAGCTGTTGCGCAACAGCAAAGTGTGACTGTTACTGCAACACAAACTGCATACCGCTTCAAATGCGGTCCCATGGATCTGCAGGTGACATTTACCTCGCCACTGCTGTTAAACGATCTGAAAGTGCTCACAAGGCCCGTGTCGTATATTTCGCTTCGCCTGCAATCGAACGATAATAAAGTGCATTCAGTGCAATCGTATGTAGGGGTATCAACCAATGTGGCTGTTGATAATACTTCACAGGTTGTTGCGGCACGCAGGTATTCGGCAAATGGTACGCACTTCATAAAAGCGGGCACCCTTGAACAACCGGTATTACAAAAGAAGGGCGATGACCGGCGCATCGACTGGGGGTATATGTATTTGACCGCCCCGAACCAGCAATGGTTTGTTTCGCAACCGCATACTGCATTGGCGGATTTCATCAATAACAAAACCACACCGGCGGATTCTGTTACCGGGCGGCAACTGATATTGGGCGCGGTAATGCCGGCGGCAAAAATTGGCAATACGCCCGCTATAAATACAGTTATGTTAGGGTATGATGATCTGTATTCAGTTCAGTATTTTCATCAAAACCTGCCGCCGTTATGGAAAGAACAGGGATTTACCATTGAACAACACCTGGCAAAAGCTGCTGCTGATTACACCAATATCATGCAACAATGTGATGCATTCGACAAAAAAATGTACAACGATGCCCAAACAGCCGGTGGCGAAAACTATGCAAAGCTGTGCGTGGCCGGTTACCGGCAAAGCATTGCTGCCCATAAAGTATTGAAAAGTGCACAGGGCGATATACTGTTTTTATCGAAGGAAAATTTCAGCAATGGATCTATCAATACCGTTGATGTTACCTATCCTTCGGCGCCTTTGTATTTGTTATACAATCCCGATTTGCTCAAAGGCATGTTGAACGGCATTTTTTATTATAGCGAAAGCGGCCAGTGGACAAAACCTTTTGCGGCGCATGATTTAGGAACTTATCCCATAGCCAACGGACAAACCTATGGAGAAGATATGCCTGTTGAAGAATCGGGTAATATGATCATTCTTACAGCCGCTATTGCAAAAGCCGAAGGCAATGCGCTGTATGCACAAAAACACTGGAAGGCACTCAGTACCTGGGCGCAGTATTTAAGTAAAGAAGGGTTTGATCCCGCCAACCAGTTATGTACCGATGATTTTGCCGGTCACCTGGCGCGCAACGCCAACTTATCGATAAAAGCAATTGTGGCATTGGGCTGCTATAGTATGCTGGCCGGTATGCTGAACGAAAAAGATACTGCTGAAAAATACCGCGCCATGGCACTGGCGATGGTGCCCCGTTGGATGGAAATGGCCAATGATGGCGATCATTATGCGTTAACCTTCAACGATAAAAATACCTGGAGCCAGAAATATAATCTCGTGTGGGATAAAGTGCTGGGACTGCATTTGTTTCCCGGTGAAGTATATGAAAAAGAGATCAGGTATTATCTCACCAAACAAAATATGTATGGCTTGCCTTTAGACAGCCGTAAAACCTATACCAAAAGCGACTGGATCCTATGGACGGCGGCCATGGCCGGTAAGCCTGCGGATTTTGAAGCATTGATCAACCCCGTGTATAAATTTTTGACTCAAACACCTGATCGTGTTCCGTTAAGCGACTGGCACGAAACCACCAATGGGAAGCAGGTAGGGTTTCAGGCAAGGAGTGTAGTGGGTGGGTATTTTATGAAGATGCTGTATGACGTATTAAGTAGTAAGTAATAAGTTGTAAGTACAACCACAAACAAATATTAATTGCAGGTAGTGGAAGAAATTCTACTGGTACAATTTTTTCAGCCCTGATTGTATATTCTACATAAAAACAATCGTTTATGCAAACCGAAGTGGAGCATGTAGCCGGTTATGATTATGGTACAAAAGAAGTGGGCACATCGCCGGTATCGATGAAGGAACTTGAGCTGATAAACCAAACGATTACATTCGATTCGGAGGATTTAAGGTATTTACGCATGGCAGGGCAGGTGCTTGAACAACAAACTGAATCTATAGTAAATGCGTGGCGCGGGGTAATTAGTTCTACACCTCATCTTGCCTTTTATTTTAAAGATGCTAACGGTAAACCCGATGAACAATATAAAGCAAGGGTTAAAGAACGCTTTAAACAATGGATCGTTGATGTTTGCTGCAAACCATATGATCAGGATTGGTTAAACTATCAGCATGAAATCGGGTTGCGCCATACGCATGAAAAGAAAAATAAAACCGACGGCGCTGAAACAACACCTCCGCATATTCCTTTGCGATATATTATTGCTTTTACAGCAGTCGTGAACGATACCATAAAATCATTTCTCACCAAAAACGGACATAGTTTGAGCGTAATAGAAAAAATGCATAAGGCATGGTGCAAAGCCGTGCTGTTACACGTTACTTTATGGAGCCGCCCTTACTGTGCTGAGAACCTTTGGTGATAAATGCTGCGACTTATTTGAACGGCAGCTTTCGTATTCTTTTACCGGTGGCTGCAAAAATAGCATTGCAAACGACCGCTGCAATGGGCGGTAAGGCCGGTTCGCCTAAGCCGGTGGGTGCATCGTTGGTTTCAACAAATTGCACCTGCACATCCAGTGGCGAATCCTGCATACGCATTAATGTATAGGTGTTAAAATTCTTTTGTTGAACAGCTCCTTTATCGAAGGTTAATTCGGTAAACCAGGCATGCCCCAGTCCATCAACAATAGCGCCCTGCACCTGGTTTTCGGCGCCGCTCAGGTTTACTACCTGTCCGCAGTTAACGGCGCAATACACTTTATGAACTTTCGGTTTGCCATTTACCACAGCTATTTCCGCAACTTCCGCCACATAGGTATTGAATGAATAGTAAGCGGCAAATCCCTTGAATCGTCCCGGTGTAGTTTTGCCCCAGTTACTCATTTGGGTAACCAGGTTAATTACGCTTTTGAATTTTTCAACATCATAACCCAGTTTGCCAACCGGATTGTTTTTGGCGCGGTCGAGCAATTCGAGCCTGAATGCAACAGGATCTTTTTTCAGCTCATGGGCAATTTCATCGAGAAAACTTTGTTCGGCAAATGCCACTGCATTGTGCGTTGGCGCGCGCCAGGGACCGGTTTGAATGTTGGATGTAAGTCCGTGGCTATCGGTACGATAATTGGTTAATGCACCTGCCGGAAAGTTCTCGGCACTGGCAGCACGGTTCGAATTTAAAGCGGCCGCGATCAGGTACCAGCCATCCAGCTCATTGTTATTGTTAATGGCAGCGCGATAGCGGTACATGCCATTCGGACGGTAAAAATCGCCCTGCATATCATCTTCGCGTGTCCATAACATTTGTATGGGCGCTTTAGCGGCTGCAGAGATCAAAGCAGCTTCAACCGCATTATCGCTACGCAGTTTACGGCCAAATCCACCGCCCTGGCGGGGAATGCCCACCGTAATATTTTCTTCGGCGATATTCAATGCTTTTGCAACATCGGTGCGCACCTTGCCCGGCACCTGAGTGGGTCCGTATAGGTCGACCTTGCCATCACGCACATCGGCAAAAAAGTTAATAGGTTCCATAGGCGCATGGCTCAGTATGGGCACCTCATAAATAGCTTCTATTACTTTTTTAGCATTGCTCAGCGACAGCTCCACATCACCATCGCTGCGATCGGCCTTTTCGCTTTTTTGTTGTACCAGGTTTTTATATGCTTCAACGTGTTCGGATGTACTTTCGAGCTTGCCGGTATCTTCCCATTCAACTTTCAATGCATCGCGACCTTTTTTGGCAGCCCATGTATTGGTAGCCAATACCGCAACCACATTACCGGCCTGCACCACATTTTTTACACCGGGAATTTTGCGGGTTTCGGTATCGTCGAATGATTTAAATTTCTTACCAAAGGCAGGCGGACGCGCCACCATAGTATAAAACATGCCATCGCGACGGGTATCGATACCAAACAAAGGTTTACCGGTAAGAATTTGTTTGTTGTCGATATTACGGATGCGCTTACCGATGATCTTAAAATCTTTCGGATCTTTTAATTTAATATTTTCAGGCACAGGCATGGTGGCCGATTTGGTGGCCAGATCGCCATAGCTCAGTTTTTTACCGGTTGGCTTATGAATCACCCATCCGTTTTCGGTGTAGCATTCCTGTTCAGATACATTCCAGGTTTGAGCGGCTGCAGCCACCAGCATATAACGGGCAGTAGCGCCTGCTTTGCGTATGGGTTCGTAGCGGCTGCGGATCGCGCCGCTGCCACCCGCCACCTGGTTGCCATATTTGTCTTTATCGAGCATAGCCTGATTGACCACTACTTTATTCCAGTCAACATCCAGCTCTTCGGCCAGCAACATAGGCAGCGATGTTTTTACGCCTTGTCCTATTTCAGGGTTCGGCGCCATCAGGGTAACGATCCCTTTCGGGTCGATAGACAAATAAGCGTTCGGCGAAAACACAGCTGCACCTTCAACAGCTTCAGGGCCTGCGGCATTCGCCAGCAGCTCAAATCCGAATAACACACCGCCACCGGCGAGCGTGCTGATCTTTAAAAAATGTCTGCGTGATATATGAGAAGGAACCTGTTTCATTTTAAAAAGAATTTTGTGGTCAATGGTGAATGGTCAATGGTGAATAGGCAATGGGCAATCGTGAACGGGCAATTGACAATAGACAACAGGTAATTGGCAACGGGTTCTTCTGACTTCCGACCTCTGACTTCCTGCCTCCTACTTGCTACCCGCTACTTTGCTATTCGACACTTTCCCACTTGACTTCTCCGCCGCCAAATGAACTGCTTTGCGTATACGAACATAAGTTCCGCAGCGGCAGATGTTGGTCATGGCAGCATTGATATCCTCATCGGTGGGGTGGGGCTTTCTTTTTAACAGGGCCACGGCGGCCATTACCTGTCCCGCCTGGCAATATCCGCATTGCGGAACATCCACTTCATCCCATGCTTTTTGAACAGGGTGATCGCCGTTTTCGCTTAGTCCTTCGATGGTCGTGAATTTGTTGGCGCCAACTGCCGATACCGGGTACGAACAGGAGCGAATGGCCGCATCGTTCATCAGCACCGTACAGGCGCCGCATTGAGCAATGCCGCAGCCAAATTTTGTGCCTACCAGGTTCAGCTCATCGCGCAATACCCAAAGCAGGGGCGTATCGGGCGATACATCGACCGTGTACTTTTTATTGTTCACCGTTAAATTAATAGAAGCCATGGTACTGGTTTTTGTTTTAAACAGGAATCTCCCCGCGGAGCATGCTTTAAAGTTAACAAAAATAGGAGAGTAGCGGTATTGTATTGTGAAGGATGGTTATATTATTGGAAAATCTGATAACAGGATTGAATTTTTGGGTAATTGGGTTGAATTTATTGAAAGGCTTTTTGTATTTTTCGCCGCTAAACACATTGTTGAATAACCCTTAACCATATGCAAACGTTTAAAATACGCCCTGAAAGTTTTGGTGATATCAGAAAGAAAGCCCTTTTGAAAATGATCCCTGCCTTTTGCGGAATTATTGTATTTGCTACTGTTGTGAATTTCGTAAATGGCAATGCAGAGCAAACAACAGATATCGGCAGCATCATTATTCCTGTTCTGGTATCGATGGCACTTTGTGTTTTGGGAGTACTGCTCGGCCTTAAGCGGTATTTCGATTTGTTAAAGAGTTATACCATTGTTATCGATAACAGTTCAATTACCCGCGAGCAAAAGAACACACCGGTTGTTTCGATCAACTTCATTGAGATTAAAGAAATAATAAAAAATGCCAATCACAGTTTCCTGATAAAAAGCACCAGCTCGGGCAATATGATCGCAGTGCCTCCGCAAATTGAGAATTATAAAGAGCTGGAACAGATGCTCAACCAGATAATGCCGGTTACTGAAAAAACAAAACAACCCCTGTATCAGAAGTATTCAATTGTTTTTTCTTTGGCAGGACTTGCCCTGATGCTGGTAATATATACCGTACAAAATAAAATAATAGTAGCTACGGGAGGCACCCTGTTAGTTGGGTTTTTAATATGGAGCCTGATCCAAACGCAAAGAAGCAAACAGATCGACAATACTACAAAACGAAGCTCCTGGGCCGCTTTACTTGTTTTGGCCTCGGTTATTGGGGTGATGATAGTGAAGTTAACCGCATAACGTATTCGGATACTAAAAAGCACCGGGTGGGGCGCTTACTCCACCCGATGCTTTTTAAATTGACATAGCAGCGGTTAATTATGTTCCGACAGCTCTTTCACCTTTTGCAAAGCTTTGGGAAATATTTCAGTGAACATGTCTTTGTATTCATCATTGATATCCATATCTACGACCAGTTCCGTTTTACCACTCACGTTTTTCAGTGTATAATTTTCGTGCGCGCCAGCCCATTTTTTCACTTCCTCGCTTTCGGTATCTTCAACGCCGTCTTTTACAACGCCCCGGTGTTCAAAGCTCATGTATTCATTGGGAATGTTTTCGGCAATGGTAGAAACCATACCCATGCCCTTGCCATCGAGGAATAATACTTTACTGCCTTTTTTCCAGTCGGTTTCGGCATGTGAACCGGCTGAAAAGGGTGAAGTCCATTCGCGATAAGTATCGTCGGCCCATAATACGTTCCATACTTTTTCGCGAGGCGCATCGATAGCGATTTTAAATTCCTGCTTTTCCATAATGTTTAATTTTTACATGAATTAATGGTTGATTTCTTTAACCAGGGAGGTTTAAGCTCAATATAAAGTTGGGATTTTTTGGGGGTAATAAGCGGGTGTGGGTGTGACAAACTAAGGGGGTGAATGCGACAGGTAAAAAAAATGCGATCCGTTAGCTAACAGGTCGCATTACATTATAAATACGCGTTTTCCGTATTAGATGGTGTTAACGCGGTCGCAAGGGTGTGTGCGCATCTTACAGGTCTTCGACCATCATTTTACTCATCATAGTTTTGGCGCAGGTAGGAATGTTTGAACCGGGGCAGAAAATAGCGGCTATGCCCCGGGGGAGCAGGTAGTCATAATCCTGCTGTGGGATGACGCGACCGGCAAAAACAATAATGTCGTCTCTTCCCAGTTTTTTTAATTCATCTACCAGTTGAGGGATCAGGGTTTTGTGACCACCCGCAAGGGAGGATGCCCCTACAAAATCAACATCATTTTCTGCGGCCTGCCGGGCTACTTCTTCGGGCGTTTGAAATAACGGACCCATATCAACATCAAAACCCATATCGGCAAAGGAAGTAGCTATCACCTTGGCGCCGCGGTCGTGCCCATCCTGGCCCATCTTGGCGATCATAATTCTCGGCCTTCGTCCTTCTTCTTCAGCGAATTTGTTGGTGAGTTGCTGCACTTCTGCAAAATCAATATCATCCAACGATTCTTTTGCGTAAACACCCGAAATGGTTTTTACAGCTGCTTTATGGCGACCAAAATGTTTTTCCATGGCATCGGAAATTTCACCCAGTGTGGCTCTTTTTCTGGCAGCATCAATAGCAAGTTCCAGCAAGTTGCCTTCACCGGTAGCAGCGCAATCAGAAATGGCATTCAACGCCAGGTTCACAACATGGTAATCGCGTTCTGCTTTTAGTTTCTTTAACCTTTCAATTTGTCCGTTTCTTACGGCATCATTATCTACTTCCAGTACTTCAAAATCAGTTTTTTCATTTACGCGGTATTTATTAACGCCTACAAGAATGTCTTTTCCCGAATCTATTCTTGCCTGCTTTCTTGCTGCGGCTTCTTCGATGCGCATTTTAGGTAATCCTGTTTCAATAGCTTTTGCCATGCCACCCAGTTGCTCTACTTCCTCAATAAGCTGCCAGGCTTTGCGCGCCAGGTGTTCGGTAAGGTATTCCACATAATACGATCCGCCCCATGGATCTGCCACCCGGCAAATATTTGTTTCTTCCTGTATGTACAATTGGGTGTTCCGGGCAATACGTGCCGAATAATCGGTAGGCAATGCTATGGCCTCATCCAGGGCATTGGTATGAAGCGATTGTGTATGTCCGCATGCAGCCGCAATGGCTTCAATGCAGGTGCGCGCTACATTATTATACGGATCCTGCTCACTCAAACTCCAGCCCGATGTTTGGGAATGCGTTCGCAACGCCATGGACTTTGGATTTTGCGGATTGAATTGCTTAACCAGCTTTGCCCATAACATTCTGCCGGCGCGCATTTTGGCAATCTCCATAAAATGATTCATACCCACTGCCCAGAAAAAAGAAAGGCGGGGAGCAAAATCGTCAATAGATAATCCGGCTTTGATTCCGGTTCTTATATATTCCAGTCCATCTGCGAGCGTATAGGCCAGCTCGATATCTGCTGTAGCGCCGGCTTCCTGCATATGATAGCCTGATATAGAAATGGAATTGAACTTTGGCATGTTGCGACTGGTGAACTGAAAAATATCGCTAATGATCTTCATAGAAGGCGCAGGGGGATATATGTAGGTGTTGCGCACCATGAATTCCTTCAAAATATCATTCTGTATCGTGCCGCTTAGTTTGTCCATCGTTATCCCCTGTTCTTCGGCAGCAACTATATAAAATGCCATAATGGGAATAACAGCTCCATTCATGGTCATCGATACAGACATTTTATCGAGCGGTATCTGGTCGAATAGAATCTTCATGTCGAGTACAGAGTCGATGGCCACACCAGCTTTGCCTACATCGCCTTGTACACGCGGATGATCTGAATCGTACCCTCTGTGTGTAGCGAGATCAAAGGCAACGGAAAGACCTTTTTGACCTGCCGCCAGATTTCTGCGATAAAAGGCATTCGATTCTTCTGCTGTTGAAAATCCGGCATATTGTCTGATAGTCCAGGGTTGCAACACATACATGGCAGAGTAGGGGCCTCTTAAAAATGGAGGCAGGCCGGCTGCAAAGCACAGATGTTCTGCTTTATTATTGTTGTCTGAAGTAAAAGCCTGTTTAACATAAATGCCTTCTGCTGTTTGCCATTCTTTTTTTTCTGTTGTTGCTTTCTGCTTCCTCCGTGGGCTATCTATGGTGAGGGATGAAAAATCTGGTTTCATAATTTAATTAATTACGAATATGAATTAGATTAACAGTTTGTTTTGAAATGCTGAAAGCACTTCAATAGCATTTGATTTAATATGAATAAAACAATCAATGCCGGCTTGTTGTAACGCTTCTGCAATTGTTTCCGGATATCCTGCCAATACCAGTATTTTATTTTTTGATAGTGATTTGAAGAGGCGGGCGAATTCAGCAGCACTCGTTTCATAATCCTGGTCAGAAGAACAGATCACTATAATATCTGCTTCGCTTCCCGCGCTTTCTTTAGCCGCTTCCATCGCATCTTTGAAAAAGTGTTCACCAATATTAAATCCTGCTGTTCCAAAAAATTCGGCCGAGAAAATAGCTCTTGCTTTTCGCATGGCCGGGTTGCCAAAACAGGCCAGATAAACGCGGGGCACAAATCCTGTTTGTTCAATATGCGCCAACGTTCTGCTTCTTAAATCATCGAATAGTTTGGTAGCGCGTTGTTCAGATAACAATGATGTAGGGGTGATCGTTTTATTTTCTTCTTTCAGCAAGGCATTTTCCTGCGTGTTGGGATATTTATTGCTGCCTATATACACTCTTTTACGGGATGCCAGTTCTTTTTCTTTTTTATCTCTTATTAAGCCAATCTTTTGTTGTATAATTCCGTCTCCAAAAGCTTTTATAAATCCACCTTTTTCTTCAATTTCTTTAAATAGAACGAGTGTATGTTCGGTTATAGATTTTGTGATATTTTCAATATAATAACTACCTGCAGCAGGATTAGTTACTTTGTCGAAGTAAGATTCTTCTTTTAGAATGTTGGCAATATTCAATGCAATGCGGGTGCTGAAGTCGGAAGGCTGTTGAAATCCTGCATCATGTGGCAGGGAAAGTAAAGCATCGCAACCGCCGAGTATGGCCGACATGGCTTCCGATGTATTTCTCAGCATATTTACATTTGGGTCATAAAATGATTTTGACCATTTTGAATTGGAACTTATGATCCTGCTATTGGCGTTCTTTATTTTGTATAGCTTAAGTATATTATCCAGCAAAGCTCTGATCGCTCCTGGTTTTGCAATTTCAAAAAAGTAATCGCCGCCGATGGCCAGGTGCAATACCAGGTTATCAATAATGGTTTTGGGCTTTAAACTAAATGCCGCTAACTGGTCGATATAATCGGTTAGTTTATTCAACGTAAAAGCCAGTTCCTGGGTGATATTGGAACCCGCATTTACAAACGCATGTGAACGTATGACCAGGCATCTGAAATGAGGATATTCCCAGGCGCTTTTTATTATTTCGGCTAATTTGCTGAAGTTGGGTGCTTCGCCCGTTACACACCAGTTTTCGAGAATGTCGTATTCAAGGAATCCTCTGATGGTTGATGCATCTGTTCCATTCTTTTTTAAATAATCAAAATACTGTGATAGTAAGCACAGGGAAGGTTCCTTTAACAGAAAAGAAATTTCAGTTTTTGCGGCATCAACGTTTTTCAACAGCACCCCGATATTAACAGCATCGGCATCTGTTATGTTGAACAAAAGACCCGTGGCGCCATGCTCCAGCATTTTAATAGCCCGGGCATTGGCTGCAGAGGTATCATCAACATTTATTTCACCATAATTTACCCATGTACGGCCCGTTGAAAGAAATGGATTGTGTTGATTGATATGAATGCTTTGCGTGTCTTCAGCATTGTAAAAAGGCTGCACGGCGAATCCTTCATCTGTTTTCCAAACCAGTTTTTTATCAAAGTCTGCACCTTTTAAGTCTTCGATGATTTTTGCTTTCCATTGTTCTTTACTAACCGGTGCAAAATCGGCAAAAAGGTTATCTGAAGTTTTCATTGTATAACAAGGTTTCTTTTTTAAACCATTACCAGATTATTAAAAGAAAAATAACCAGGACCAAATCGTTCATATGCTGCTTTTTCCAGTTCTTCCCGTGCACCCGGATGCGCTACATCTATCAGTGCTTTTGCTCTTTGCGCCAGGTTCTTTCCTCTCAAATCGGCAATGCCATATTCTGTTACTACATATTGCGCATGACCACGGGTAGTAACCACGCCGGCGCCTGGTTTTAGTATGGGCGTTATTTTTGAAACACCTTTGGCGGTTATCGATGGCAGCGCGCAAATAGCCTTGCCACCCGGCGATAGGGCAGCGCCTCTCATGAAATCCATTTGACCGCCTACACCTGAGTACATGGTAGTGCCGATACTGTCTGCGCAAATCTGGCCGGTGAGGTCAACTTCTATAGCTGAGTTAATAGCAATTACTTTTGGATTTTTTCTGATAACAGAGGTGTCGTTTACAAAAGAAATATCCATCATCCATACCTCAGAATTATCGTCCATGAAATCGTATAATTTTTTTGATCCCATGGCAAACCCCGACACGATCTTATGTGGTAACACTGTTTTCTTTGAGCCATTCACCACGCCTTTTTCAATCAATGGCAATATGCCTTCAGAAAACATTTCGGTATGAATGCCGAGGTTTTTATGATTGTACAAACAAGTCAATACGGCATTAGGAATACCGCCAATGCCCATTTGCAGCGTAGAGCCGTCTTCAATCATGCCTGCAATGTGTTCGCCGATCAGCGTTTCTTCGTTATTGGGTAAAGTCACATGCATTTCATATAATGGTTCATTCACTTCTACACAGGCTGCAAATTTGCTAATGTGAATAATGCCATCACCCATAGTACGCGGCATGCACGGATTAATTTGAGCAATGATGGTTTTGGCTGTTTCAATACCTGCTGCTACCACATCTACCGAAGTGCCCAGTGAACAGTTGCCATGTTTGTCGGGGGGGCATACGTTTACCAACACCACATCCAGCGGCAGTGTGCCATTACGAAACAGAACAGGAATATCGCTGAGAAAAACCGGGTTATACTGGGCGCTTCCCATTTGCACATATTTGCGAATGTTAGAACCCATGAAAAAACAGCTTGTTTTAAAGCTTTTGCTGTATTCGGGTTTGGCATAATCAATATAACCTTCGGTATGAATATGCACAATTTCAACATCTCTTAATTCAGATGCCCGGGCGGTCATTGCTTTTAATAATGTTTGCGGTGTAGCACATGCAGCCTGCACCAGAACTCTGTCTCCTGATTTGATCAGTTTTACTGCTTCGTCAGCAGATACATATTTTGTCATTGCTTGTTTAATTTTATTGTGATCCCATTTCTATAGGCAGCCGGTAAATTTCTCTTGCTGGTTGCACTATTCTTTGGCTTGTTTATTTTCGCTTTGTTTATTTTCACAAAG
>Ga0114129_10002861_pt1 | contig 24137 bp, 28 predicted proteins | sample RhiMetdeltSRZDD1_FD_80071 | JGI IMG/M metagenome (GOLD analysis project Ga0114129, IMG submission 80071) | Populus rhizosphere microbial communities from Tennessee, USA - Rhizosphere MetaG P. deltoides SRZDD1 (version 2) (version 2) | ecosystem: Host-associated > Plants > Roots > Rhizosphere >...
ATCCAGAGCAACGACGGGGGGGCGTGGAGAAGGGACGCGATCAGGCCGAGCGCGAAGGCCACGCCGGACCACACGAGCAATTGGAGACGACTTCCTGCTGAGGCTGCGACAGGTGCCGGCTCTTCATGTTCCAGCCACGCGCGCATACCTGTCTGAGCGACGGCTTCGGCGATTGAACCGGTGGACAGCTTCGCGGCGTCATACTTGATCCGAAGCCGCTGACCGATGACGTCCGCGTCGAGCGATTCGAGACCGGACAGCCGTTTCAGCCGCCGCTCGAGGATTGCAACCTCCTCGTGACAATCCATGCCTTCGACTTTAAACGTGGACTCGGCGTGGAGTTCGCAGACCTGGCACGTGCTCATCGAGCCGTCCGCGATTCTTCGACATGGGTCGACGCCTGTTTGAGCAGTTCGAGAATGTGCTGGTCGTCGACGGCGTAGTAGACCAGGCGTCCCGCCCGGCGCGGGCGCACGAGCCGCATACCGCGAAGCAGCCGTAACTGATGCGACACGGCGGACTCACTGATGCCGACAAGCGATGCGATGTCACACACGCACAATTCGCCCGTCGACAACGCATCGAGAATCCGGACCCGTGTGGGATCTCCCAGAACGCGAAATGTATCGGCCAGCGCTTCCACGGTTCGCGACCCCATCAGCCCAGACTTGCGCTTGTCGGCGAGATGAGGCGCGTCGCACTTCTCGGCAACGTCGATTCGTTCAGCAACTGACATATGAATATATGAGCAAGTGCTCATATATAGAATAAGCCATTGACCCGGGGGGATCAAGCGTTCAGACGTCATGACGCCACAGCGAGGCGTCTTGACACATTTTTGCTGCTCTCGGTAGTATGCGGGATCGGACTGTAATCGGCCTTTTTTCTATACCTTACGCAGTCAGAACGGGAACGGCAAGGTTCGCGCTAGCAAGATCCGGGAACCCTAGCGGCCACCCTTACCCTGGCGCAAGCAATACGGAGTACTTGTGTGATTGAGGTCCAACACATCACGAAACAATACGGGCGTGTGACTGCCGTCGACGACGTCAGTTTTCGCGTTGAACGCGGAGAGATTCTCGGCTTCCTGGGACCGAACGGCGCCGGAAAAACCACGACGATGCGCATCCTGACCGGCTACATGCCGGCGACAGAGGGACGCGCCGTCGTCGCCGGGTACGACGTCTTTACTCACCCCATCGAGGCGAAGCAGCGCACGGGCTATCTGCCAGAGACACCGCCGCTCTATCCCGACATGACGGCGCGCGAGTATCTGGATTTCGTCGCAAAAATCAAAGGCGTGCCGGCCAGCGAACGTAAGCAGCGCGTCGAAACAGTGATGGAGCGCACGCGGATCACCGACATGGCCAGCCGGCACTGCGCGAAGCTGTCGAAGGGCTATCGACAGCGAGTCGGTCTCGCCCAGGCGCTGATTCACAACCCGGAAGTGCTCATCCTCGACGAACCGACCGCGGGTCTGGACCCAAAACAGATCATCGAAACGAGAGATCTGATTCGAAGTCTGGCGGGCGATCACACGATCGTTCTGAGCACGCACATCCTCCCCGAGGTCGCGCAAACCTGTCAGCGTGTCGTCATCATCAACAAGGGACGTGTGGTCGCGGTCGACACTCCGGATAACCTGACGGCCCGATTGAAGGGAGCAGCGACGTTGTATGTCCAGGTCGACGCGCCGGGTGCGGACGCAGGTGCCGCGCTGGCCGCAGTGCGCGGTGTGACGCGCGTGGCCAGCGCCGATCAGCCACGCACGCCGATCGGCCCCGATGCGATGCCTCCCATCTCGTCAGGACCACTGGCCTTCGAGGTCGAGAGCGAACCAGATGTCGACGTGCGTCGCGATCTGGCGCGCGTTGTTGTCACTCGAGGATGGGGACTGCTGGAGCTTCGTCCGGTTCGAATGAGCCTGGAGGATGTGTTCCTTCAGGTCACTACCGAGGAACGTCCGGAGGAGGCGCCGCATGCGTAACATCCTGGCAATCGCGGAAAAGGAGCTGCGCTCGTATTTTGCCTCTCCAATCGCGTACATCCTGATCGGCCTTTTTTCGCTGCTGTTCGGGTGGTTCTTCTACGTCTACCTGATGGCCTTCGTGCAGCAAAGCGAACAGATGATGCAATTTGGCGGCGGCGCCGGCACGAACGTGAATCAAATGATGATTCGCGGCCTGTTTCAGAACACGGCGGTGATCATCTTGTTCGTCATGCCGATGATCACGATGCGGACCTACTCGGAAGAAAAACGATCGGGCACGGTCGAGCTCTTGCTGACATCTCCGGTCACCGATTTGGAGATCATCATCGGCAAGTTCATCGGCGCGCTCGCGCTCTACGCCGCGATGCTCCTGGTGACGATGCTCTATATCCTGATCCTCTTCAAAATCGGCAACCCTGAATGGCGGCCGATTGTCGCCGGTTATCTCGGCCTCCTCCTGATGGGCGGCTGCTTCCTCTCGACGGGCCTCTTCATCTCGAGCTTGACGAAAAACCAGATCGTCGCCGGGTTCCTGACGTTTGCGACATTCCTGATGCTGTGGATCATCAACTGGCTCGGTGAATCATCGAGCCAGACGACCCGCGATGTGTTGAATTACCTGTCAATCACCGAACACTTCGACGACTTCGCGCGCGGCATCATCGATACCAAGCACGTCGTCTATTACCTGAGCTTCATCACATTTGGATTGTTCCTGACGGCCAAATCGGTCGACAGCGAGCGTTGGCGTGGATAGCGGTCTATGTTGAAACGAGTTCTCGGTCTGCTCGGATGGCTCGGCGTGGCATTGGTCTTTGCCGCCGTCGCCATCCGCTTTACGCGTCCTGAATGGCAGCAGTGGTACAACGGCCTGGCGCTCGCCGGGCTCGCGTGCACGCTCCTCTACATCCTCAGCCAGTGGCGTGAAATCGCGCGGTCGTTTTCGGGCCGCCAGGCGCGGCTCGGATCCCTCGCCGCCGGCAGCGTGGTGGTCGTCCTGGGAATTCTCTTCGCGATCAATTACCTGTCGTCGCGCCACAACAAGCGATGGGATCTGACCGCGTCCAAGCAATTCTCTCTTTCAGATCAAACGAGGAAGGTGCTGCAGTCGCTGCAGAAACCCGTTCAGATTCGCGTCTTCGACCGCAGCGAGGGCTTCGCGCGCTTTCGTGAACGGCTCGACGAATACCAGTACACGTCGAAGCAGATCAGTGTCGAATACGTCGACATGGAACGAAAACCGACGATGGCGAACGAGCTCAAGATTACGTCGCCTGGTACGGTGGTCATCCAGTACGAAGGCAGGACCGAGCGCGTCACTTCCGACGGCGAGCAGGAACTGACGAACGGGCTCATCAAAGTCATCCAGGGCAAAACGCACAAGGTGTACTTCGTCCAGGGGCATGGCGAACATGCGCCTGAGACCAGCGATCGGACGGGATACAGCACGATCGCGGCGTCGTTGAAGAACGACAACTTCGAGACCGACACCACCGTCCTGGCGCAACAGAAAGCCGTTCCCGACGACGCCTCGGTGCTCGTCGTCGCCGGGCCAAAGACAGATTTCTTCCCGGCTGAAATCGAGATGCTCAAGAAGTATCTCGCCAAGGGCGGCAAGGTCATGTTTCTCCTCGATCCACCCGATCGAGCGGATTCGGCGCCGCTGACGAACCTCGTCGCACTGGCCAAAGACTGGGGCATCGACGTCGGCACCAACATCGTCGTCGACGTGAGTGGTATGGGGCAACTGCTCGGCACCGACGTGTCGGTGCCGGTTGCCGCGAAGTACGAGACGCATCCGATCACGGATCGATTCAATCTATTGACTGCATACCCACTCGCCCGCTCGGTCAACTCCATTGAAGGCGGCGTCGGCGGTCACAGCGCCCAGAACCTTGTCGACACGAGCAAGAACAGCTGGGCGGAAACCGACATCAAACGGCTCGCCACGTCCGGTCAGGTCGAACGTGAACTGGAGAAGGGAGACAAGGCCGGACCGGTATCACTGGCGGCAGCGGTCTCGGCAGCCGCGACCGATGCGCCACCGCCGGCGCCCGCCCCTGGTGACTCGCCGAACAAGACAAACGATGCGCCCAAGCCGGAATCTCGGATTGTGGTCTTCGGCGATTCGGACTTTGTCACCAACGGCTATCTCGGAATTCCTGGGAACCGGGACTTGTTCCTCAACGCCGTGAACTGGCTCGCGCAACAGGAGAACCTGATCTCTATTCGACCGAAGGATCCGGAAGACCGCCGCGTGTCGCTGACCTCGGACCAGGCGAAGCTCATTTTCTGGCTGTCGATCCTGATCATTCCGGGACTGATTCTCGCCGGCGGTGTCCAAACCTGGTGGCGGAGGCGATAGATGCGCGGCATGAGATTTCTCATCCTGCTGATCATTGCGATCCCGCTGGGATGGTACGCGTACTACGACTCGAAAAAAGGGCCGGTCGACGACACGGCGAAGAAGGACAAGGTTTTTACCGTCGAGTCCGACAAAATCGACGAAATCGAAGTGAAGTCCGAGTCTGGCGATCGCACCACGCTGCGCAAGAAGGGCAGCGACTGGGAAATCGTGCAGCCGGTTGCCGCCGCCTCGGATCAATCAGCCGTCTCCGGCATCACCTCGAACCTGTCGTCGGCTGAAATTCAACGCGTCATCGACGAGAACGCGCCGGACCTGAAGGAGTACGGCCTCGACGCGCCGCGTGTCGAGGTTGCATTCAAAGCAAGCGGCCAGCAGCACCGAATCCAGCTCGGACAGAAAACGCCGGCCGGGTCGGACGTTTATGCCAAGCTCCCCGACAGCAAGCGCGTATTCCTCATCCCGTCGTTCCTCGATTCCACGTTCAATCGCAGCACGTTCGATCTCCGCGACAAATCGGTGCTGAAAGTCGATCGCGAAAAGGTCGACAGCATGGAGGTCACGGCGAAAGATCGCACCGTGCGATTTGAAAAGAAGAACGGCGAATGGCAGATCGCTCAGCCGGCGGCCGGCCGCGCCGAGTTTGGCGCCGTCGATGGCCTGGTTTCGCGCGTCGGGTCGGTGCAGATGAAGTCGATCGTCGCTGATGCGACGGATCTCAAAAAGTACGGCCTCGATAAGCCCGCTCTCACGGTTCGACTGGGTTCGGGATCGTCACAGGCTTCGCTGGCGATCGGCGGCGCCGCTGAATCGGGCAACGTCTACGCGAAAGATCTCTCGCGACCCGCCGTCTTTACCATCGAATCGTCACTCGCCGACGATCTGAAGAAGGACGCGTCTGAGTACCGCCAGAAGGACCTGTTCGACGCGCGGTCGTTCAACACGACGCGGATTGAGATGGTTCACAACACCCAGACGACGGTCTTTGAAAAGGCCAAGGTCAAGGACAAGGACGGCAAGGAACAGGAAAAGTGGAAGCAGACGGCGCCGGCGGCGAAGGACGTCGACGCCTCGAAAGTCGAGGCGCTCATTTCCGCGGCGACCAGCGCGCGCGCGACCGGATTCGTCGACACGGCGGCAAAAACCGGGCTGGAGAAACCGGAATTGACGGTCGTGTTCAAATACGACGAAGGCAAAGAAGAGCGCGTCACGTTCGCGCGAACCAAAGACGCGGCGTACGCGGGACGCGGCGGCTCGCCAGGCGCGGCGAAAGTTGACGCCTCGCTGATCGACTCGATCATCAAAGCACTCGGGGACGTGAAATAGCCTCACGCCTGACTATCCTTCGTGCCACGCTCGCCGCAAGTGTCGTCACCGCCGCAGCCTGCGCGTCGCACCACTCTGTTAAAACGGCGGCGGCCGAGCCGTCAGCCGCTCTGCGCGAACTTCGCGCGGACCTGAACACAATCTTCAGCTCTCCGATCAACGAACGCGGCGTCTGGGCAGTCGACATCCGCTCAGTCGATTCGGGCGAACGGCTGTTCGAACTCAACGGCGGTCGACTGATGATGCCCGCCTCGAACATGAAAATCCTGACGCTCGCGGTTGCCGCAGAGTCACTCGGCTGGGAATATCGGTTCGCTACCACCCTTGAAGCTCGCGGCAACATCTCCGGCGGCGTGCTGCATGGCGATTTGATCGTCAAGAGCAATGGCGATCCGACGATGAACACCCGCGAGGGACGGGGTGCCGCAGTCTTCGATCAATGGGCCCAGTCACTCCGCACCGCCGGCATTGAGTCAATCGATGGTCGGATCATCGGCGACGATCAAGCATTCGACGACGAAGGGATTGGCGCAGGCTGGGCGTGGGATTACCTGCAGTATGACTACGCCGCGCCGGTCGGGGCGCTGGAATACAACGAGGACTTTGCCACGCTGACGATTGCGCCGGCATCGGACTCTGGTGGGCAACCAATCGTCCAGCTGCAATCGGGGTCCGGCCTCGAGCTAATCAATCACGCGTCGACGGGGCCTGCCGGGTCGCCGAACACGATTGATTATCGCCGGCATTTGGATCGACCCGTGCTCGAGGTCACCGGATCGATCCCGCTTGGCGGCAACCTCGATACGCGGTCCGTGGCCGTTGTCAATCCGACGGTGTTCTACGCGCATTCGCTGAAGAGTGAACTATCGGCGCGCGGCATCGCGACGAGCGGTCCGGCCGTTGATTTCGATGAGGTCGCAGCGGAGTTCGTGTCGACCACCGCGACGGATCACAGCGCAAGTCCAGTGACGTCGACGCTGATTGCGAAGACTGAGTCACCGCCGTTGCGAGACATTGCGACGGTGTTGATGAAGGTCAGCCAAAACCTTTACGCCGAAACGTTGCTAAAAGCGGTCGGCGCCATGCAGGGCGGGTTGGGGACGACGGAGGGCGGCCGCGTGACGGCGAGAAAGACGCTGTCAGAGTGGGGCGTCAAGACGGATTCGTTTGTCATGTACGACGGTTCGGGGCTGTCTCGGTACAACTACATTACCGCCGGAACAGTCGTCGAAGTACTTCTGCACCTGTACAGAGACCCGCGACATCGCGACCCATTTCTGGCGACGCTGCCGATTGCCGGGAAGGATGGAACCATCGCGACGCGGATGCGTGGCACGCGCGCCGATGGGAATGCCATCGCCAAGACCGGCTCTATCTCGAACGCCCGCTCACTGTCGGGTTTCGTCAAGACGCGCGACGGCGAGGTGATCGTGTTTTCGATCCTGTCAAATGATTTCGTGATTCCGTCCTCGACGATTACGAGGATGGCGGATCTTGCGGTCGAGTCGCTGGCAAACTTCACGCGACACTGACGGTACAATGACACGGTGTTACGTGTTGCCGTCGTGGTCGTCCTCCTGACCTGCGGAGCTGGACTCGTCTGGTACTACTACAAAGCCGGCTACGCGGCGCCGCCATCCACTGCCGCCGTCACACCAGCCGACGAAAACGCGTGGCTCGATCAGCTCTACACTGCGAATCCCGCCGGGGTGGAAGCGGCGACACGTCAGTTGCACGAACTCGGTCCGCGGGCCTTACCGCTGATCCATCAGACATTTCAGGATCCAGGGGCATCGACGCCGCGGATGAAGGCGGCATTGAAGGCGTGCGCGATCCTCGGTCCGATCGCCGCACCCGCGATTCCTGAGGTCGCCGAACAGCTGCCGGACCCCACATTGACCGCCGAGGCCGCCGTCGCGCTGAGCTTCATGGGCCGGGGGGCGTTTGGACCCCTGCGAGATGCGTTTGTCAGCGACGATCCAGTTGTCCGGCGAGAAGCGCTGCGATCGATTGGAAAGCTGAAGGACCGCGCGCCACTCGACGCGCGCGCCGTTGTGCCCTTGCTCATCAAAGGCGTCAGCGATTCGGATCCGGGAGTGCGTACGGTCGCCGTCACCTATCTCGGCATCGTCCACGAAGGAGGCGCGGATGCCGTCGACGCACTCGTGATCGCGTTGAAAGATCCGGAAGTCGACGTCCGGCGATCTGCTGCGACGGCGCTGGGATCGTTTGGCGAGGAGGCGGAGCCCGCGCTTCCGGCATTGAAGAAGGCAGCCGGCGATCCAGATCCTGAGGTGGCGCGCGAGGCCGGCGTGACGCTGGTCAAACTGCAGTCGAAATAATCTCGCGCGCCAACCGAACGATCTCGTCGGCATTACCCTGAAGTCCACCTCCTTGCGCGAGATCCGGCCGGCCGCCCCCTTTGCCGCCAAATCGCTCGATCAGCTTCTTCAGAATCAAGGCACAATCGAGTGTGACGTCTGGTGCGCGCGCGATCACTGCCGCGAAAGGAGAGGCGGCGCTGACGAGCGCCGCCACATGCCCGGGACGAGCTGTGATCGCAGTGGTGAGTGACTTCAGTCCATTCTGATCCCAGCCGTCGACCGCTGTGATCACGGCGCGGACTGGTCCGACCGTCTCGGCACGATCGGCAAGAGCCAGACCTTCAAACGTGGCCAGGCGTGTTTGAAGATCCTTTACGGTTCGCCTGGTCTCTTTCATCTCCGCTTGCAGGCGCTCGATCCCCGCAGGCAACTCGTCCGGAAGCACCGACACCAACCGAACACTCGCGGCGACGGCGTCGCGCAACAGCCGATACCCTCGCGCGGCGCGCACGCCACAGAGGAATTCGACGCGCGTTCCGCCACGGAAACGCTCCGATGATGCGACCACGGCCATGCCGATCGCGCCGGTCCTGGCGACATGTGTGCCGCCGCACGCCGACAGATCGAAGCCCGGCACTTCAATCAGCCGCAGCGTGCCGGTTCGCATCGACTCTTTGCGCAGCGGCAGCGCCGCAGCCTCCTGTGCGCTCGCGAATCGCATGTCGACGGGCAGGTTTTCCCAGATGATTCGATTGGCTTCAGCCTCGGCGCGTTCAATGTCGGCCGGGGTTAGCGCTCGATTGAGATCGATCGTCGAAGAAGACGATCCGAGATGGAAGCTCTCGGTCCGCGCGCCAGCCACGCGCTCGAATGCGGCGGAGAGCACATGCTGCCCGGTGTGTTGTTGCATGTGCTCGAAGCGTCGCGCCCAGTCGATTGTGCCGTGAACAGGTGAGATTTCGCGTCCGCTGACCGTGACCGGACTCAATTCGAGTTCACCGTCGATGACGTGAAGGATGTCCCCGTCCTCGGTATCGACAACATCGACCACGCGTGCGGTTCCTAAACGCCCGGTGTCGAATGGCTGGCCACCTGATGTCGGATAAAACGCCGTGCGATCCAGCACAACCGCCGGGCGCCCTTCGTGCTTGAGAACCCGTTTGACGCATGCGTCGAACGCGGTGAGATACGAGTCCGAGTAATAAAGGCGGTCGGTCACGATCGCGGTCCGACCTGACGCAGCGCCGGGTCTGGAACACCAGCTTCTGCGAAACCGCGCGCGCGTAAACGGCAGCTGTCGCAGCGCTGGCAGGGGGATCCGGACGGGTCAGGATCGTAACAGCTGTGCGTGAGACCGTAATCGAGGTCGAGCTTCAGTCCTTCTCGAATGATGTCCGCCTTTGACATGTGCACCAGCGGCGCCTTGAGCTGAAGGCGTCCACCTTCGACGCCGGCGCGAGTGGCCAGCGACGCGAGCCGTTCGAAGGCCTCGAGGTATTCAGGTCGACAGTCCGGATAGCCGGAATAATCGAGCGCGTTGACACCGAGGACGATTGCCTCCGCGTCAAGCACCTCAGCCCACCCGAGGGCGAGCGACAGGAAGATTGTGTTTCGCGCCGGCACGTACGTCGATGGGATGCCTGGACCGTCGAGATCGCGATCCTTGGGAATGGCGCCCTCGCCGACGAGCGTCGAACCACCGAACGCGGCCAGATCAACGTTCAACTCAATGTGCTTAGCGACCCCGAGATCCCTGGCGACATCGCGGGCGGCTGCGATTTCGCGCTGGTGCACCTGGCCGTAACGCACCGTCAACGCGTACAGATCGTAACCGTCACGGCGGGCCATTGCGCCGGCCGTGTAGGAGTCGAGCCCGCCGCTCAGCAGAAGAACTGCTTTAGACGCCACGGGTGTTTGCATCCCAGATGTACTTGTGTGCCTGAAGCTGCAAGCGCACAGGCAACCTGTCGGCGAGGATCCACTTCGCGAGATCCTTTGCCGGCAGAACATCATGGACCGGAGAGAACAACACCGCAGCCGTGCGATCCAAGAGGTTGTGCCGCACGACGATGTCTTTGGCGTACTCGTAGTCGGGGCGATCGCGAATCACAAACTTCACTTCGTCGCGGGACGTCAACAGGTCGAGATTCTCCCAGTGGTTCTTGTCGGACTCGCCGCTGCCTGGGCATTTCACGTCCATGATCCGGATGACGTCGGGCGGAACATCCTGAATGCTTCGATGGCCACCAGTCTCCACCATGACTGTCTTTCCCGACGCGAGCAGCTGCTGCATGAGCGGGTAGACATCTCGCTGCAGCAGAGGCTCGCCCCCTGTGATCTCGACCAGATCGCAGTCGTACTCATCCACGCGCGCGAGGACATCGTCGATCGTCATCTTGCGACCTTCGGTAAAGGCGTACGGTGTATCGCACCATGAGCACCTGAGGTCACAGGCCGTCAGCCGAACGAACACACACGGGCGCCCGGTATGGGTCGATTCCCCCTGGATCGAGTGGAAAATCTCGTTGACCGTCAACACTCCAGCTCCATTGTACCTGCAGGAAACAAGGCGGCTGCCGCAGGTAAAATACGTGCATGGCGCGACCAATTTTTTACTGGAAACCGACCTGAACCACGTGCCGCAACGCCAGAAGTTATCTGGACCAGCAGCACGTCGACGTCGAAGAGCACGATATCAACAAAGAGCCGCCGACGCGGGCCTTCCTCGAGACGCACATCGATGCCGACCGGTTCCTCGATTTTGTGAGCACGCGAAGCCCGGTGTTCAAGGGGCGACCGCTTCCGAAATCGAAGAAGGAAGCGATCGATCTGATGATGGAGCAGCCAAATCTGATCCGCCGCCCCATCCTGATCCAAGGATCAAAAGTGACTTTCGGCTTCGATAAAGAGGCTTACCCAAAGAGCCGGACCACGAGTAAAGACCACGGATGAACACGGATCAAAGAACCACGGATAAACACGGATGAACACGGATCGGATTCCGGATCCCGGACAATGGATCCCGACCGAAGGAACACAGATGAGTGAGATCCGGATCGGAACATCCGGCTGGAGTTATCCGTCCGGCAAGGGGACGTGGAACGGCATCTTCTATCCCGTTCCGCCAGGACGCCGATCGAGCAGCCGCGGCGGTTTCGACGAGCTGCGGTTCTACGCCGAGCATTTCGATACCGTCGAGATCAATTCAACCTTTTACCGCGTGCCCACCCAGGCGGCGGTACGCGGCTGGGCCGAACGGACGCCGCCCGGCTTCGACTTTTCGCTGAAGTTGTTTCAGAAGTTCACGCACCCTGAGATGTTCGCAAAGGCAACCGGCGGTGATCCGTGGACGCTCGACGAGAAAGATGCCGATGAGTTCCGCTCCGCGCTCGAACCGCTGGCTTCGTCCGGAAAACTCGGAGCGCTGCTCGCGCAGTTTCCGGTGAGCTTCCGCAACGAGCCTGACACCCGCGGCTATCTCGAGTGGCTGCTGCAGCGGTTCAAGGAGTATCCGCTGGCGCTGGAATTACGTCACCGCAGCTGGAGCGATCAGCCTGCCGACATCCTGCAGCTTCTCGAGACGTTCGGCGCGGCATGGGTACAAATCGACGAGCCGAAATTCCGTGGGTCGATCCGGCAGAATCTGATGCCGAACGTGAAGACGTTCTACTATCTGCGTTTGCACGGCCGGAACGCGGCGCAGTGGTGGAAGCACGATGCCTCGGAGGATCGCTACAACTATCTCTATTCCGCCGCCGAGTTGAAGCCGTTCGTTGCAGCAGCGAAGAAAGCCGCTCGTGAAGTGAAGAAAGCGTATCTCTACGCCAACAATCATTTCTCAGCCAAATCAGTCGCCAATGCCGCGATTCTCAAACACGATCTCGGTCAATCGCTCGACGGCGAGTATCCGCAGGAGTTTGTCGAGCGTTATCCCGAGCTGAAAGGTCTGGTCAAGGTGTTGCCGGACCCTCTTTTACGGACGCCTTCTTGACGACGTCGGCGACCTGGATCTTGTCGACGACCTCAATGCCTTTGATTACTTTGCCGAAGACGGTGTACTTCGCATCCCACTCGGGGTGCGGCTTGACGTCGATGAAGAACTGGCTGTCGGCACCTCGCGGATCGGTCCCGGGGTAGGCCATCGCGACCGCGCCGCGGATGTGGCGCCGCTTTTTCGTGATCTCGGCGGCACCAATCGGCTTGCCGCTCGCCGCCCGGCCCCAGTAATCCTTCATCAGCACGTTCCGTGTCTGCGGATCGCCGATCTGGACGATGCCTATTTCAACGCGATGGAATCGGAGACCGTTATAGAAATTCTTTTTGACCAGGCCGACGATTTGCGCAACGGTCTTCGGCGCCTCCTCGGGGTAAGTCTCGAACTCGATGGTCCCCTTCGCCGTTTCGAGCACGATGACCGGTCCAGCGCCGGGTGAGGTTTGATCGCGCGGCGCGAGACCGAGCATTGCGACGGCGGCACAGAGCGTCAATGCCAGTCGATTGATCATGAAGTTACCCTCTGACTTCCCGCTGAAGGCGGACGCCACAACGTTCGGCCGGTACGGGTGACGCCGATTTTCGGACAAAGGTCGGAAAGAACGCAACTGCCGCACAGAGGATACACGGGCCGGCAGACATTCTGTCCCCACGTCACCAAATACAGATTGATGACCGGCCACCATCTCCGCTGGGTCGCCGCGTACAACGCATGTTCGGTCTCTTCCGGCGTCCGGGTTCGCACCCACCCGAGCCGATTCGAGATGCGGTGCACGTGCGTATCGACGCAGATGTTATCGGGACTCCTGTGCGCGAGAATCAACACCAGGTTCGCCGTCTTACGACCGACGCCGGGCAAGGTCAGCAACTCCTCCATCGTATCGGGCACCAGGCCACCGTACCGAGACAGGATTTGCTCGCACGTGCGCCGGACGTGCACAGCCTTGTTTCGATAGAAGCTGACAGGATAGATGAGCCGCTCGATGTCTTTCACCGGCAGCCGCGCCATCGTTCGCGGCGTCCGCGCCACGCGGAACAGGCGCGTGGATGCGGCATGCGTCACCGCATCCTTGGTCTGTGCCGACAGCATCGTCGCGATCAGTACTTGAAAGGGATCTTCTTTTTGATCCTGGGCGATCTTTTCGACGGCTGGTTCTTCGAGGCGGTCGATGGCTCGGGCGAGACGACGCATGACCCCGCCAACCTGGCGATGCGGCAGCCCCCTCGCTATCGCCACCTGCGTCATACAGGCGTGAGCGCCGGATGACCTGAAAGGACAGCGATGACATTTCTCACCGCGAGATCGGCCATCGCCGTGCGCGTCTCGCGGGTGGCGCTTCCGAGATGGGGGACCAGCACCACGTTCTCGAGCGGAAGCAGTCCTGGATGGACTGACGGCTCCTTCTCGAACACGTCGAGCGCGGCGCCGGCAAGGAGATGCTCGTTCAGCGCCCACACGAGCGCATCTTCGTCGACGATGGATCCACGCGCGGTGTTGACGAGTAGCGCGGATCGTTTCATCCGCGCCAGTGTGCGGCGGTTGAACAGGTGCTTCGTCTCCGGTGTCGCGGGCGTGTGAACGGAGATCACATCCGAGCTCACCAGCAGTTCGTCGAACGACATATCGTGCTTGGCAAAGACGGGCGTCATGCCGAAGGCGGCAGCTTTCGCCGCGACAGCCCGTCCGATGCGCCCACGCCCGATCAGCCCCAACTGCTTCCCGCGCAACTCCATGCCGAGCATGAAATCGAGTGCCCAGCCACGCCATCCGCCACGTCGGATCAGACGATCGCCTTCCGTTACCCGGCGTGCAAGCGACAGGATCAAGCCCCAGGTGAGTTCGGCCGTTGCTTCTGTCAACACGTCCGGTGTGTTCGTAAACACCACTCCGCGCGACTTCACCGCCGGCACGTCGACGTTGTCGTAGCCAACCGCGACGTTCGCCACGATCTTCAGATCCGGAAGCCCGGCGTCGACGACCGCGCCATCGATTCGATCCGTCAAGAGGCAGATCAATCCCTGCTTGCCCTTGAGGCGTTGTTTCAACTCGTCTGGCGCGAGCGGGGACGGTCCATCATGCAAGTCGACATCGCACGCGGCTTCGAGGCGGGCGAACGCCGCAGACGGAATACGACGAGTCAACAGGACGGGAGGCTTGTTCACGCGGTGTTAGTGTCGGGATCCGGCGTGCGGGATCCGGGATCCGGGGAAACGGCTAATGACCGTGAGATTCACAATAACCGCAATGGTTGCATTGTACCTTCGGTTCGATCAGACACGGTCCGCCCGACGCAGGCAGGGCATATCGGTAGTGGCTCGAGTGGCGGATCAGTTCCATCGGAACTTCGATCGGGTCATCGCTGCTTGAAAGCCGCTTTGCGACCGCTTCACGAACCATCTGCCGCAGCACCTCTTCATTCATACGTCGTCCCGATAGTCCAAGTGATCGACAATGCCGATCACAGCGGCGTCCACGGCCGCGGCTTTCTTGCCCAGCGCATCGCCGGCCGCTTTTCCCTCAATGACGACGAGCACGCGCTCGCCGACGCCCGCCCCGACGGCGTCGATCGCAATCAGTGCCACGCCGCGTGCCGTTCCTTCGAGCGTCAACGGCTGCACCAGCAGGAGCTTCGCCCCTTCGAGCTTCCGGTTTTTCTGGGTTGAGACGACGGTTCCTACGACGCGGCAGATTTGCATGTCAGCACCAGCTTCTCGCTATCAGCTTCCAGCGCGTAGGTTCAACCGGATCACGGACCGATTACCGGATCCCGGCACAGCAATCGATCGCTACTCCACATCCCAGTGATCAACAATCCCGACAATCGAAGCATCCGTCGGCGGTTCGGATGGATAGAACGGAAATGCGGCTTCGCGTCCGCGCACGAAAAAGACGTGCTCGCCAGTGCCGGCGCCCACCGAATCGAGCGCCACGAGCGTCCGTCCCACATTGGCGCCGGTGGCATCGATCGGCTGCAGGACGAGCAGTGTGACCCCCGACAGATTTGCATCCTTAACCGTCGACACCACCTCGCCGATCACGCGAGCGAGCTGCATTTTTACTCCCCTACACGCTCGCTCGCGGGGCCCCGCGAGCCCCGCTCCGCTCGCGTCGGCTCACTCGCGCGCTCGTTCGCCTGCCCGTTCAACTCCGTTTTGAAACCGGCGACGTGAATCGTGTCGACGATACCGACGATGGCGGCATCCACGGGACAGTCTTTCATGCCCGACGCCATGCGAGCCGAACTGCCGCTGACAATCAGAACGGTCTCGCCGAATCCGGCATCGACGGTATCGACGGCGACGAGATAGGTGCCTTCGGGCTTGCCGGAAGGATCGATCGGGCGCGCCACCAGCAGCTTGTTGCTGACGAGCCGCTCGTCCTTCCGCGTCGCGACGACGGTCCCGACGATCTTGGCAACGATCATTTCGTCGCGGCGTTTGCCTTGCCGATGGGAAGCGCGTCCTCGAGATTGGCGTGAGGTCGCGGAATGACGTGGACCGACACCAATTCGCCGACCCGACGCGCTGCGGCGGCGCCCGCGTCGGTCGCCGCCTTCACGGCCGCGACATCGCCGCGCACGATCGCCGTCACGTACCCGGCGCCGATCTTTTCCCAGCCGACCAGCGTCACTTTCGCGGCCTTCACCATTGCGTCGGCCGCCTCGATCATCGCGACGAGGCCCTTCGTCTCGACCATGCCGAGCGCCTCACCCATGAAATGCCTCCGTATCAGTCTCTAGTTTCCAGTTGCCAGTCTCCCGTCACCGCCAGCCTGCGCCAAGACGCGCGCGAAGGCTGTCTCGCCGAAGCGGCAAAGCCGCGAAGGCGGACCTTACTTCAAATTGCGAACCGCGTCTTCTATCAGTGCCGTGAGTTCGCGGTATGTTAGCCGAATTTCCTCGTCCGCACCTACGCCACTGAATCTATCGGGCACGAGTCGTTCGCCGGAAATCGACGGCGGCGCGAAGACAACCTGACAGTCCTGCTGCGCTTTTTCAGGCGCGACGTCGGGATCGGGACATATCGGCGCCGGCGCGGCGATGCCGTAACGTCCTCGCAACCCCTGCAGCCGCATCACTTCGTCGCGCGAGAGCAGACGTTCACCACCGAGCATCCGGGCGACAAAGCTGATGTTGGCAAAGTGCTCGATCGTCTCCATCTTGTAGTACGCCGAAAACAGATCGGTGCCCAGCGTCAATGCGCCATGGTTCGCCAGCAGCATGCCGTCGTGCGCCTTGACGTACTTGCGCACCGCTTCTGGCAACTCTTTGGTTGACGGCGTCGCGTATTCCGCAATCGGCACGCTCCCCAGCGTCGTCACCACCTCGGCGAGCACCGCGCGATCGAGTGGAATACCGGCCACCGCGAACGCGGTCGCCACCGGCGGATGCGCATGCACGACGGCTTGAATCTCGGGACGCTGCCTGTAAACCTCGAGGTGCATCTGCATCTCCGAGGACGGCTTGCGATCGCCGGAAATCTTGTTGCCGTCGAGATCGGTGATCACCATCATCTGCTCGTTCATGAATCCCTTGCAGACGTTGGCCGGTGTCATCAGCAGCCGATCGCTGCCGAGCCGCGCGCTGATATTGCCGTCGTTCGAGGCCGTGTATCCGCGAGCGTACAGTCGTCTCCCGACTTCGACGACGTCGGCCCGCACCTGTGACTCGGAGGAGGGCATCACCGCTTGACCCACTTCCGCCGACAGTCCTCGGAGCAGAAGTAGCGAGTCGCATCACCGCTTCCAGCACTGAGTGCTTGGCCCGGAACGACGAAGACACCGCAGACCGGATCGCGCACCAGGCCGACACTTCGTTGCGGTGCGCTGTCGCGAATGTAGCCCGCCCGTTCGAGTACGCCATGCAGCAGGCGCGACACCGATCGCGCGATGATGACGATCAAGATGGCCCAGAGAATCAGGCGCGCCATGTGCTAATCACCCGGCCCGGGTGGCTTCGACGTCGAGGGTGTGGCCCCCTGCCCATGACCGGCGCGAATACCGTCGAGTCCTTTCCGCGCAACCTCGGCCTCAGGCGTATTTGGGGCGAGCTCGAGAACCCGCTGCCACGCTTTCTCGGCTCCGTCGATGTCCTGCTTACCGAACGCGCGGACAATGCCGATGTTCAGAAGAGTCTTCGAATGCTTCGGATCGATCTCGAGCGAGCGATCGAATTGCGCCAGCGCGCGGTCCGGCTGGTTCGAGTAGTAATACGCGATCCCGAGGTCGGTGCTCGCGTTGACGTTTTTTGGATCAATCTTCAGGGCCTGTTCGTACCATCGCGTGGCTTCGTCGTAGCGCTCGGCATCGAAGTAGAGATTGCCGAGCTGGATGCGGATCTCCGCATCGGAAGGACTCCGATCGGCCGTCGCCTTCAGCTGCGCCGCCCGTGCTTCGTCGAACGGTGGGGCAGCCTGGCCCGAGCCGGATGTCGTCGAAGATGCGCTCGTCGATGCCGGCGGCGTCGAGGTGACGACCGTCGCGCGCTGACTGCCGATAATCCACCCGACGAGGACACCGAAGAAGATGCCGGCGATGCCGAACACCACTGAGTCGCTTCGCATTCTGAGATCAGGGTCTGCTGGGTTCTACCAAAGAACGATCATAACAACGTCCGGCGGAACCAGTCCACCAGCGTCCGGGCGAGATCGGGATCGCGTCCGAGCATGACAGTGCCGTGCCCGGCATGGTTCAGGATGAGAGCCTCTCGAATACCAGTGCCAGCTTTCTGCAACTCTTTCACCGACCGTGACGCATACGCGTCGTCGTCGCTCGCGATCAGCAATGCCGGACGCTTTGCGTACGTCTTCATGGCCGCTTCAATACGCAGACCCCGGTAGTCGGTCGAAGGCGATAGCAATGCGATGCTCGCGATCGTGGGATCGGCCGCCGCCTCCAGCGCGGCAAGGTTCGCGCCGATCGACGCGCCGGCGATGCCAACTCGCCCGGGTTGAACGTCGCCGCGCGATGACAGGTAATGCCGTGCGGCGATCACGTCACGCAGCAGCACCGAGTACTCGGCCGTCTCTCCTTCCGGGATCGAGCCCGATGATTCACCGTGTCCGCGAAGATCGATGGCCAGGGCGCCGATGCCCTGTGACGCAAGTGTCGTCGCGACAGCGTCCCAGTCGCGCCGGCTCTTATGCAGCATGTGCACCAGGATCACCGCAGGTGCTCGAACGCCAGCCTCGTACCACGTCGCCGCAAGCGAAATTCCGTCGTCGGTTCGGATGGCGACACGCTGAGAACCAGCGATCGCATGCGGCGTACGGAGAACCGTGAGCACCGCGAGCATCACCGCGATGGCTCGCAGATTTCGGAACGTCACCTCCGCGTCTCCAATAAGGCGACCATGTCTCGTACCGCGCGATCCATGCCGACGATCGCCGCGCGTGCGACGATGCTGTGACCGATATTCAACTCGACGATTTCCGGAATCGCGGTGATTGCCTGAACGTTCGTGTAATTCAGCCCGTGGCCGGCGAGCACTTCGAGGTCGTGTCGAGCAGCCAACGCCGCGGCCTCCTTGATGCGCTCGAGCTCCGCGTCGACTGTGGATACCGACTCCGCATATCGGCCAGTATTGATTTCTACGGCATCTGCTCCGACGGACTTCGCCCCTCGGACCTGATCCGTGTCGGGATCCAGGAATATGCTCACGCGAATGCCGCCATCCTGCATCTGCTTGGTAAAGTCTTTGACCGCGGCGCTCTGCGCGACCACGTTCAGGCCGCCCTCGGTCGTCAACTCCTGCGGCCGTTCTGGTACGAGGGTGACCTGGTCCGGGCGCACGTGCAGCGCGACGCGCGCCATATCCGCGGTCACTGCCATTTCGACGTTGAGTTTGGTGGCAATCGCCTGACGCAGGATCTCGAGGTCGCGCTCTTTGATGTGACGACGATCGCCGCGCAAGTGAACGGTGATCCCTTTGGCGCCTGCCATCTCGGCAGCGAACGCGGCGGCCAAAGGCTCCGGCTCGCGGGCTTTGCGCGCCTCCCGAAGCGTCGCAATGTGATCGATGTTGACGGCTAGCCGCATCACACTCACTGTTCCGGCGAACTGAAACGGGAGAAGTTATCCAAGGTGTTCGCGGACCACACCCGCTATTTCGGCGGCCCATGCCTGGATCTGCTTCTGGTCCTTTCCCTCTATCATCACGCGGAGCAGCGGCTCGGTGCCTGAATATCTGACCAGCAGACGGCCCTGACCACCGAGTCGCGTCTCGACGCGCTCCATCGCCTCGGCGATCGGCGGCACACTCGCGAGCGCCTGCTTTTCGCGGACGCGCACGTTTACGAGCACCTGCGGATACGTCACGAGCTGTGACGCCAGATCGGCGAGTTCGCGGCCACTCTCCGCCATCACGCGAAGAACACTGAGAGCCGTGACAATGCCGTCCCCGGTGAAGAGATGCTCTGAGAAAATAATGTGACCCGACTGCTCGCCGCCGAGCGACAGGTCGCGCTTGATCATTTCCTCCATGACGTATTTGTCGCCAACAGCGCAGCGCACGAGATCGATGCCGCTCTCGCCCAAGGCGATCTCGAGACCAATGTTGCTCATGACGGTGGCGACAATCGCGTTTCCCTTGAGCCTTCCGGCCGCTCTCCAGTGCCTCGCGCACATCAGCAGCACCGCATCGCCATCGACGATCCGGCCGGCGGCATCGACGAAGATTGCTCGATCGCCGTCGCCGTCGAACGCCACACCAACCCGGCACCCGAGCTCGCGGACGGCGCGGGAGATCTGCTCGGGATGCGTAGAGCCGCAATCGAGATTGATATTCCGTCCATCCGGCCGCGCGCTCAGCACCTGCACGTCGTAACCAAGCTCACGAAACAGTTTTGGCGCCACGGTTGTCGTGGCGCCGTTTGCCGCGTCAATCGCGATCTTGAACCGACCGAGTCGCTCCGGTTCCGGCAGCGCCAGCCGCGCATGGGCAATGTACGCATCGACGAAATCCGTTCGCTCGACTGGTGCGTCGGCCGATCCGCCAACCGACCAGCTGCGATCGTGGACGATCGATTCCACCTCACGCTCGAGCGTCTCGGTGAATTTCTCCCCCGCTCCGGAAAACACCTTGATGCCGTTGTCTTCAAACGGATTATGCGAGGCAGAAATCACCAATCCCGCGTGGAAACCCATCTCGCGCGTGACGAACGCAATCGCGGGCGTCGGGATGATGCCGGCCGACGTGATCTCCGCACCGGCCGCATGCACGCCGCGTGCAAGCTCGCGCTCGATCCACTCTCCCGACTCTCTCGTGTCGCGGCCGACCACGAACCGCAGCGGCGAGGGACCGCCCGTGTGGCGCATCGCGCGTACGAGGGCGCCACCGAGCCGCGCCACTGTTTCGTGGTCCAGCGGGTATTCTCCGGCTTTCCCGCGCACGCCGTCAGTGCCAAAGAGTCGATGCATGGGTGGCTAATCGCTAATCGCTCGCACGAGGACTACTTGATAGTCACGTCGACGACGGCGGGCTCGATCGCACTGATGCCGAAGGTTTGAGATGGGTCCACCTGGACACGAAGATTGTATCGGCCGGGACCCAGACCGTAAAGGTCGACAAAGGCATCGATCGATCCCGCTCGGAGATCAGCCAGCGCCTCTCGCCGTCCGCGAGCGGTCACGCGCGCGAGCACCGGCCGGATCGTGGCACTGAGGCCCGTTTGCAGGTTGCGCCAGCGGATCGGCACACCCGCAAGTTCCAGCTCCACCGGTGCCGGCACGACATCGACGGTAATCGTCGCGTTCTGCGGCTGGACCAGCCGGACCGCCGAGTCGGTCATGCCGACGGTGACCACATCGCGGATCCGCGCGCGGCTCCCGGTGACCTGTACTGGTTCTGTGGTCGCGCCGGTCAGCTGTTTGAGTCGACTCTCTGGTCCCGCCACCTCGACGGTTGGAGGGTCCGATGTCACCCGCCCGATGACAAATCCCGGTGCCGGCTCGCCGTCCAGGGCCGGCACCACCGGCACCGTGCGATGCCCTGATTTCTCCAAATCGACGGCAAGTGTTCCGGGAATCACCTGCGCCACTTCCACGCCATATGGCGCCCGCACTTCGTCGCTGCGCAGGTGAAACATCCGCGAGCCTGGACGCGCCGTCGCCAGGTCGAGTACCGCCACAACGTCTCGGGCTTCCAGACGTCCCAGGACAGCGGAGGATCCGCGGAGCCGAACATCGACTTCCGTCGGCGGGTCGCCGACCAGCTCGAGCTCCGGAGGAATGTTCCGGTATTCAAGCGGCACCCGCAGGCTGCGCTCGACAAGATGATCGCCGGCGACGATCAGCCACAGCAACGCGGCCAAGGCGACGGCCATCAGCTTCAAGCCCAAATGACGGAAAGGGGAATACTTCATGACACGCCAGCAGCCAACAGCCAGGAGCCAACAGCCAAATCACACATCGAGCGATCGTGCTCCGACTTGCCTTCGCGATTTACGCATCGTCACCAGCGATCGCAGGCGCTCGCGAAGTTCGTCCGGACTGAGACGCCGATCGATGCGCCCGTCGATTGCGACAGAGATGTATCCGGTCTCCTCGGACACAATCACGGCGACGGCATCACCTTCTTCCGTCAAACCAATCGCCGCGCGATGTCTCGTCCCAAGCTCGCGGCTCACGCGCGGATTGACCGTGAGCGGCAGAAAACAAGCGGCCGCCGCGACCCGGTTCTCCTGGAGGATGACGGCGCCGTCGTGCAGCGGCGACCCGGGCTGAAAAATCGTCACCAGCAGATCGTAGGTAAGCGTGGCGTCGAGCGGAATTCCGCTTTCGATGTAGTTCCGCAACCCGATTTCACGCTCGACCGCAATGATGGCGCCGACCTTCTGCGACGACAGCATCGTCGCAGCGACGACAATTTCTTCGATCGTTTCGTCCGCCGCTTCCTGCCGGTTGAAATACCGGAAGAACGGCGCCTGGCCGAAGTGCGCGAGTGCCCGGCGGATGTCCGACTGGAAGATCACAATGGCGGCGAAGGCGACGTAGAGCAGCGCGTTGCGGATCAACCAGTTGACGGTTTGCAGCGGCGCGAGTCGCGAGACGTAGAACAGCGCGACGATGAGCAGCGTTCCGACACCCATCTGAACCGCCCGGGTTCCCCGAATGAGTTTGAGAAACTCATAAATGAGGAACGAGACGATCGCAATGTCGACAAGATCCCACCAGCCCATCGGCGGGCGGCGCAGAATGTCGCCAAAAAAGTCGACCATGCAGGGGATAGCTTATCTGATGGAGGGCCGAATGACGGCGTCAGGTCATCACCCGGAGGGATTGGCAACCGCGGCGGCTCGGATTCGGTCCGCGACTTTGACGACGTCAACCATTTCGGCGACGCGGTGAACTCGCACAATGTGTGCGCCCGAGAACACGCTCGCCGCGATCGCGGCAGCGGTGGCCCACTCTCGCTCGACCGGGACCTTTTTGCCGACAGCAGACGTCAGAAACGACTTGCGTGACGGCCCGCAGAGGATCGGGCGGTCCAAGGCGTGCAGCACATCGAGTCTCGCGAGGACCTCATACGAGTGTTCCGCCCGCTTCGCAAACCCGAGGCCCGGATCGACAATGATCGCTTCGCGTCGAACGCCGGCGTCGCATGCGCGCGTGATTGCGGCTTCCAGCTCGCGCGTGACTTCGGCGGCAACGTCGATGTAATTCGCTTCGCGATACATCTCACGTGAACGCCCGCGATTGTGCATCAGCACGACCGCGGCTCCGAGTTCAGCCGCAACGCCCGGCAGATCCGGATCGAAGAGAAAGCCGCTGACGTCGTTGACGATTGTCGCGCCGCGTGCCACCGCTTCGCGCGCCACCACCGCCTTGTAGGTATCGACGGAAACAACCGCGCCGCCTGCTGCCAGCGGTTCGATGACCGGCAGCACACGACGCAGTTCCTCCTGTGCATCGAGCTCCTCAGCGCCCGGCCTTGTGGATTCGCCGCCGACGTCGATGATGTCCGCACCTTCGGCCATCATCCGCAATCCATCCTCCACCGCGCGGGACGGATCGAACCGGACACCGCCGTCTGAGAATGAATCAGGGGTGACGTTGATGACGCCCATCACGAGCGTACGCGCGCCCAGTGAAAGCGCCGCTCCATTCCGCAGCGGCACTTCGTAGCGGGCGCGCTCTTTCAAGGCAAAAGGCTTTTACCTTTATTCCTGCGGCAGCGGGCGCGGTGGGAGCGGCGACACGATCGATGGCCGTTCCTTTGCCGGACGCTTCGAGCCGTCCTCGGTTGCCGGGACGGCGTTACGCGGCGTGTGTTCCTCGAGTGGCTCGCCGGCAACAATCCGGCGGACCTGCTCGGCGTCGAGCACTTCGCGCGCCAGCAACTCTTCGGCGATGCGGAGCAACGCCGGCTTGTGCTGCTCGAGCAACGCGCGCGCGCTCTCGTAGTTGCTGGTCACGAACCGCTTGATCTCGTGGTCGATCCGGATGGCGGTGTCTTCGCTGTAGTCCTGGTGCTGCGCGATCTCGCGGCCGAGGAAGATCTGTTCTTCCTTCTTGCCGAACGTGAGCGGCCCCATCGCGTCGCTCATGCCCCACTCGCACACCATCTTGCGCGCCAACTCGGTCGAGCGTTCGAGATCGTTGCCGGCGCCGGTGGTCATGCCGTTCATCGTGATCTCCTCGGCGATGCGGCCGCCGAGCAGAATCGCAATCTGATCGTTGAGGTACTCGCGCGTGTAATTGTGCTTGTCTTCCACCGGCAGCTGCATGGTGACACCAAGGGCCATCCCGCGCGGGATGATCGTCACCTTGTGCACCGGATCGGCGTGCGGCAGCAGCACCGCCAGCAACGCATGCCCGGCCTCGTGAACCGCCGTGACCTTCTTTTCTTCGTCGTTGATGATCATGGACCGGCGCTCCGATCCCATCATCACTTTGTCCTTCGCAAACTCGAAGTCGAGCATGCGAACGACCTTCTGGTTGTACCGCGCGGCGTTCAATGCCGCCTCGTTCACAAGGTTGGCCAGATCGGCGCCCGAAAACCCTGATGAGCCGCGCGCCAGCACGTGGATGTTCACATCGTCGGCGAGCGGAATCTTCTTCGTGTGGACGGCGAGGATCCCCTCGCGTCCCTTGACGTCGGGACGATTGACGACGATGCGGCGATCGAACCGGCCGGGGCGC
>Ga0114129_10002862_pt1 | contig 24132 bp, 23 predicted proteins | sample RhiMetdeltSRZDD1_FD_80071 | JGI IMG/M metagenome (GOLD analysis project Ga0114129, IMG submission 80071) | Populus rhizosphere microbial communities from Tennessee, USA - Rhizosphere MetaG P. deltoides SRZDD1 (version 2) (version 2) | ecosystem: Host-associated > Plants > Roots > Rhizosphere >...
GAACAGATCTTCCTCGGCCGCGAAATCGCGCAGCATCAGGACTACAGCGAGGACACCGCGCTGAAAATCGATCAGGAAGTGAAGCGCTTCGTGACCGACAACTACGAGCGCGCGCACAAACTCCTCACCGCCAGCAAGGAGACGCTGGTGAAGATTGCCGACGCGCTGCTCGCGCGCGAGGTCCTGGACGCCGAGCAGGTGAAGCGCCTTGCCGCCGGCCACGCGCTCGAAGAGTCGCAGCCGGTCGCCGCGCGGCCGGTCGTCGAGGACGAAGAGCCGCGCCCGCGCGCGAAAGAGCGCACGCCGATCGTGCCGGCGCTGAACAAGCCGCTCCCGCAAGAATAAGGGCGGACCCGCGTGTCCGCCCGGGGCCGACACATGCGTCGGCCCCTGCAACGTGAATCCACGCAAACGCTTCGATATCCCGTTGCCAGGAGGCGGTGTCCTTGCGCTGGGCAATCGCTGCCTCGTGATGGGCATCCTGAACGTCACGCCCGACTCGTTCGCGGAATCCACGCCTACGCTGGATCCGGCGGCGTCGATCGAGGCGGCGCTGCGCATGGAGGCGGAAGGCGCTGACATCGTCGACGTCGGCGGCGAATCGACGCGGCCCGGGGCGGATCCGGTGTCGGCCGACGAGGAACTGGCGCGCATCCTGCCGGTGTTCCACGGTCTGGCTGGACGCCTCCGCGTGCCGATCTCTGTGGACACGTACAAATCCGCGGTGGCGCGCGCGGCCATCGATGCGGGCGCGGCGATTGTGAATGACGTGAGCGGCCTTCGCATGGAACCGGCGCTCGCCGCGGTCGCCGCCGAGCGCGGCGCGGCGCTCGTGCTGATGCACACCCGCGGGCGATCGAAGACGATGTATGCGGAAGCGGTGTACGACGATGTGATCGGCGACGTCGCGCGCGAGCTGAAGGCATCCGTGCAGACGGCTACCGACGCCGGCGTCCCAATCGATCGGATCATCCTCGACCCCGGCGTCGGGTTTGCCAAACGGCCCTCGCACAGTTATGGTGTGCTGGCGCGTCTGCCTGAGCTGGCCGCCGCGCTCGACCGCCCGCTGCTCGTAGGACCGTCCCGCAAGTCCTTTATGCGCGACGCAGTCGGCGATCGCCCCGCGCCCGAGCGCGACTGGGGGACGGCTGCAGCGGTCACCGCTGCGGTCCTCGCCGGCGCTCACATCGTTCGGGTCCATGCTGTCGCCGCGATGATTCAGGTCGTTCGCGTGGCAGAGGAGATTCGCCGACAACAGCTATGACATGGATCGACGCGCTGCTGCGCCGCCCTCCGATCGGCTGGTGGGACCTCGCCGACATCCTCGTGGTGTCGATCCTCATCTATGAGGTCCTGAAGCTCATTCGCGGCACGCGCGCGGTGCAGATGGCGCTCGGCGCCGCGTTCCTCGTCGCGCTGTTCTACGGATCGCGCTTTGGCCATCTCGAGACCGTCAACTGGCTGATTCGGAATTTTTTCGGCTACGTCGTCTTCGCGGTGATCGTGCTGTTTCAGTCCGACATCCGCCGCGCCCTCGCGCACCTGGGGCGGGCGCCGTTCTTCCGGTATTTCGCGAAGCCGGAATCGGCCGAGGAATCCATTGAAGAGCTGGTCGTGGCCGCCGGCATGCTGTCGCAGCAGCGCATCGGCGCGATCATCGCGGTCGAACGGCAGATCGGACTGCGGAACTACATTGAAGGCGGCATCCCGCTCGACGCGCGGCTGACATACGATTTGATCTTGAGCATTTTCCAGCCGAAGTCACCGCTGCACGACGGCGCGGTCATCGTCCTGGAGGATCGCGTCGCCGCCGCGGCGTGCTTTCTGCCGCTGACCGTCAATCCCAAGTTGAGCAAGGAGCTCGGATCACGGCATCGCGCCGCAATCGGGCTGACGGAAGAAAACGATTCGGTCGCGATCGTCGTGTCGGAGGAAACGGGCGCGTTGTCCGTCGTCGTCGACGGCCAGATCGAGCGCGGCCTCGACGTCGACGCGCTGCGCGCGCGTCTGCGTTCCCTCGTGCTCCAGCGGCGGGCGCCGCGAGTGCCGCAGCGTGAGGTCGAATACACGTGACGTGGCCGTTCAGGCATCTCGGACTGAAGCTGCTGTCGGTCGGCCTCGCCGTCCTGTTGTGGATGACCGTGTCGGGCGAAGAGACCGTCGAACGTGGATTGCGCGTCCCGCTGGAGCTCCAGCAGGTTCCGGCCGGACTGGAGCTTGGCGCTGACGTGCCGACCACCGTCGACGTGCGCGTGCGCGGCGGCTCCGGCGTGCTGAGCCGCGTGTCGGCGGGCGACGTGGTCGCCGTGATCGATCTGCGCACGGCGCGGCCGGGCCGGCGGCTGTTTCCGCTGACGCCGGAGCAGGTGCGCGTGCCGTTCGGCGTCGAGGTCGTGCAGGTGATGCCGTCGGCAGTCGCGATGGCGTTCGAACCGTCGGCATCGCGCCAGGTGCCGGTGGTCCCTGCGGTGGACGGGCGGCCGGCGCCGGGTTACATGGTGGGCGCGATGAGCGCGGATCCGTCGACCGTGGAAGTGATCGGGCCCGAAAGCGCCGTCAAGCGCGCGAGTGAAGCGATGACCGAGCCGGTCTCGGTCGCGGGCGCGCGCGGCACCGTCAGCGAAGACGTCACGATCGGCGTGCTCGATCCGGCGCTGCGGCTGAAGAATCCGCGTCCCGGCAAGGTCACCGTCCAGATCGTCGCGGCGCCGCACGACCGCACGCTGCGCAATCGACCGGTCCATCTCCGCAATCTGTCGGACACGCTCGTCGCCGAAGCGACGCCGACCGCCGTCGACGTCATCATTCGCGGCACTCGTGAAGCGCTGACGCGCGTGGATCCCGACGACGTCGTCGCGTACATCGATCTCGCCGGACTGGGCGCCGGCGAGTACACGCTGACCGCCCACGCCGACACGTCCGAGGACGCGGGCGTCGTGCGCCTCGAACCCTCGTCTGTCAAGGTGCGAATTGCCAGTGCCAAACGTTGAATCGATTCCTCGTCTGTTCGGTACCGATGGCGTCCGCGGCACGGCCGGGGAGTACCCGCTGGATCCACCGAGCGTTCGCCGCTTGGGCGCGGCGCTGGTCCGCGCCTGGCGCGCGCGTCACGCCGCATCGGGCGGCCGCGGTCCGCGGATTCTGGTCGGCCGCGATACGCGTGAATCGGGCGAATGGATCGAAGCCGAGCTCGCGCACGGGGCGTCGGGCGAAGGCGCGACCGCCACGAGCGCGGGCGTCGTCCCCACGCCGGCGGTTGCCTACCTGACGCGCACGCAGGGCTACGATGCGGGCGTCGTCATCTCCGCGTCGCACAATCCCTTCGAGGACAACGGTATCAAGGTGTTCTCGGGCAAAGGCGAGAAGTTCACCGAGCGCGACGAGCGCGAAGTCGAAGCGATCGTCGCCGATCCGGCGTGGCAGGCGAAGGGCGGTCCGGCCGGCGACGTCACGCCGGTCGAGCTCGTTGACGCGTATCTCGATCACCTGCGCGCCGTTTTTCCCGAATCGGCGGCGTCGAAGGGACTTCGGCTCGCCGTCGACTGCGCGAACGGGGCGACGACGACAGCGGCGCCGCAACTCTTTGCGAGCCTCGGCATCGAGACGATCGTCATCGGCAACGAGCCCGATGGCCGGAACATCAACCTCGGGTGCGGATCGACGCATCCGGATCGGCTCGCGCGAACGGTGACGGAGCGCGGCTGTCAGATGGGAGTCGCCTTCGACGGCGACGGCGATCGCGCGATTTGCGTCGACCATCGCGGTCAGATCGTCGACGGCGATGCGGTGCTGCTGATGTGCGGGCGCCAGCTGCAGCGTGAAGGGCGTCTGAGAGGCAACGCGATCGTCGCGACGGTGATGAGCAACATCGGCCTCGAGCTCGCGCTCAAACCGCTTGGAATCGATCTCGTGCGCTGTGCGGTCGGCGACAAGTACGTGATGGAAGAGATGCTCAATCGCGGCTTGTCGCTCGGCGGAGAGCAGTCCGGGCACATCATCTTCTCGGACTACCTCTTCACGGGCGACGGCCTGTGTACCGCGCTGAACGTCCTGCGCACGTGCGCGCTCACGGGACGGACGCTCGCCGACCTCGCATCGGACCTGACCACGTACCCGCAGGTCCTGCTCAACGTGCGTGTGCGCGAGAAGGTGGATCTGAGGAGCGTGCCCGCGGTGGCGGCGGTCATCGAAGGTGTCGAGTCGCGCGTCGCCGGCCATGGCCGCTTGCTCGTGCGCTACTCGGGCACCGAGCCGCTGCTGCGCGTGATGCTCGAAGGGCGCGAGCAGGACGAGATTCGCGCGTGGGCGCAGGAGATTGTCGACGTCGTGAAAGAGCATCTCGGATAGCCACGCGCGGCGATCGATGGTGAAGCTGTCGGTCAACGTCAACAAGGTCGCGACGCTGCGGAACTCGCGCGGCGGCAGCGTGCCGGACGTCCTCGAGGCGGTCCACGTCTGCATTGCCGCCGGCTCGCCGGGCATCACCGTGCATCCGCGCGCCGATCGTCGTCACATCACGCCCGAGGACGTGCGCGCGATCGCGCGCGTGCTGCGGGACAAGCATCCCGGCATCGAATTCAACATCGAGGGCGATCCGCGTCCAGAACTGCTCGACCTCGTCGACGAAGTGCGGCCGGATCAGTGCACGCTCGTGCCCGTCGCCCCGGGCGAGATCACGAGCCAGGCCGGGTGGCAGCCGGGATCGGCGACCGATCGGCTTCCGAACGTGATCGAGCGGCTGCGGGCGGCAGGCGTCCGCGTGAGCGTCTTCGTCGACGCGCGCCCGGATCCGATCCGCTGGGCGGCGTCGGCCGGCGCCGATCGCGTGGAGCTGTATACCGAGCCGTTCGCACGTGCGTTCGAGCGCGGACGGGACGCCGCCGCGCGATCGTTCGCGGAGTACGTCGAGTGCGCGCGCCTGGCTCATGCGTCGGGGCTCGGCGTCAACGCCGGGCACGATCTCGACCTCGAGAACCTCGTGCTCTTCCGTACGCTCCCGTTTCTCGACGAAGTGTCCATCGGCCACGCGATCATGTCGCGCGCGTTGTTCGTCGGCTTGTCCACGGTCGTCCGTGAGTATCTGCAGGTTCTCGCCGCGCGTGGCGAGAACGTGTAAGATCGCATTTTTCTCAGCTCATGAAGAGTGACGCGATCGCGTACGGTATCGCCGGAGTCCTCTTCGGCCTCATTGCCGGGTGGATCATCGGCTCGCAGCAGGCCATGTCGACTTCGCGTCCGGTCTCGGCGCCCGTTGCTCAGCAGGCGCCCGCAGGCGCGGCGCCGGGCGGATCCGCGAACACGCGCGCGGCGCTGCTCGACGAAACGCGCGTCAGCGCGCTGAAGTCGGTCGCCTCGCGCGAAGCGTCGAACGCAACGCCGCGCATCGAGCTCGGCAACCTGTACTTCGACGCCGAGCGCTTCGACGATGCGATCAAGTGGTACGAGGAGGCGGTGAAGCTGGCGCCGAACGACGTCAACCTGCACACCGATCTCGGCGTGTCGTACTACTACGTCAACCAGCCGGACAACGCGCTGGCGCAATTCAGCCGCTCGCTCCAGCTCGATCCGAAGCACGCGAAGACGCTCCTGAATCTCGGCATCGTGAAAGCATTCGGCAAACAGGATCTGCAGGGCGCGTCGGAGGCGTGGCAACAGGTGATCACGCTCGCGCCCGACAGCCCGGAAGGACAGGCGGCCAAGCGCGCGCTCGACAGCCTCCAGTCGGCGCATCCGGGGACCGGCCGCAGCGGCGGCGGCGCCCCTGGCAGCGTCGATGCAAAGCCGCCCGGCACGTAACCGATGGCGCGCATCGTCCTGCTGGTCGTTCTCATCATCATCATCACGCGGCTCTTCTGGCGCCTCTTCGACAGCTTTGTCGAGGGGATGACCGGTCAGGCCCGGCATCCGCGCGTGCCGGAACGCGGTGTGGAGATGGCGCGCGATCCCGTGTGCGGGACGTTCGTCCTCCCCGATCGCGCGGTGACGATGGTCGATGGCCGCACGCGCCTGTTTTTCTGCTCGGAGTCGTGCCGCGACAAGTACAGGGCAAGAACGGCATGAGCGAAGCGCAGCTGCGCGCCGACATCGTCGAAGTCGGACGCCGCATGTACGCGCGCGGCTACACGGCGTCGAACGACGGCAACATCAGCGTCAGGCTCGGACCCGACCGCCTGCTCATGACCCCGAAGGGCGTGTGCAAGGGATTCATGTCGTCCGACATGATGTGCATCACCGATCTCGACGGCAGGAAGCTGCAGGGCGATCGCGATCCGTCGTCCGAGATGCTGATGCACCTCGAGGTGTACAGGCAGCGCCCCGACGTACGGGCCGTCGTGCACGCGCACCCGCCGATCGCAACCGGCTTTGCCGTCGCGGGGATCCCCCTCGATCGCGCGGTGCTGGCGGAAGTCCTGACGACGCTCGGCAGCATACCGATTGCGGAGTACGCGACCCCCTCGACACGCGAACTGCCGGAAGCGGTGCGCAAATACATCACGGCGCACGACGGGATGCTGCTCGCCAACCACGGCGCGCTCACCGCGGGTCCAGACGTCTACAGCGCGTACTACAAGATGGAAACGATCGAGCACTTCGCGAAAATCAGCCTGGTCGCGCGGCTGCTGGGGCGTGAAAATCTGATCTCCCGCGAGGAAGTGATGCGGCTGCAGGAGCTGCGCGGATCCTACGGCATCAAGGCGCCGGCGCCGATTTGCGCCGATGGTCCGACAGAACCGATCGCGTGTCAGGTGGTCCAGGCGCCGTCGAGTCCCGGCTCGCGGCTCGTGCCCGACGTGATCGGTCAGCCGGCCGCGCCGCAGCCTTCGTCGGAGGACGGCGGAGAAATTCGGTTAACATACCGCGAACTTTCCGCGTTAATCGAAGACGCAATCAGGAGCTTACGGTAATGGGCGAAGCGTTAGGAATGGTCGAAACCAAGGGCCTGGTCGCGATGATTGAGGCCGCCGACGCGATGGTGAAGGCGGCGAAGGTCACGCTCGTCGGATGGGAGAAAATCGGCGCCGGATACGTGACGGCAATCGTGCGGGGCGACGTCGCGGCCGTCAAGGCGGCGACCGATGCCGGCGCCGCCGCGGCGCGCCGCGTCGGCGAGCTGGTGTCGGTGCACGTCATTCCACGTCCGCACGCGAACCTCGAAGAGGCGCTTCCCATCGGCAAAGCGACCACCGCCAAGGCGTAATGCTCCTCGCGAAGATCGTGGGGACCGTGGTCGCGACGCGCAAGGATCCGCGGCTCGTGAGCAGCAAGCTGCTGGTCGCGCGGCCCGTCGATCCCCGCGGGAAGGCCGACGGCAACTATCTGGTCGCCGTCGACACCGTCGACGCGGGCGTCGGCGAAACAGTGCTCATCGTCAGCGGCAGCTCCGCGCGCATGGCGTCGGGCTTGAAGGATTGTCCGGTCGACGCGGCCGTCATCGGCATCATCGACTCGGTGGACGTGAACGACTGATGCAAATCGCGAGAGTGATCGGGGACGTCGTCGCCACGCGAAAAGACGACAACCTGACGGGCATCAAGCTGCTCATCGTGCAGCCGCTGACGCCCGACCGCCAGCCCGCGGGACGGCCGCTGGTGGCCGTGGACGCGGTCGGCGCGGGCGTCGGCGAACACGTGTTCTTCGTGCGCGGCAAGGAAGCGAGCTTCCCGTTCTATCCGGCGGAGCCGCCGGTCGACGCCGGCATTGTCGGCATCATCGATCACTGGGACCTTGGGTAATCGACATTGCAGATTGCAAATTGCAGATTGCAGATTGATTGCAGAATGCAGATTGGCCGCGTCATCGGGACTGTCGTCTCGACGCAAAAACATCGCAAGTTCGAAGGCGCAAAGCTGCTGCTCGTGCAGCCGTTGAACATCGACGACACGCCGCGCGGCACGGCGGTGCTGGCGGTGGACGGTGTCGGCGCCGGCGTCAACGAGAAGGTTCTCGTCGTGCTCGAAGGCCGCGCGGCGGGCGAAGCCCTCGGCAAGAAGGCGGCTCCCGTCGACGCGGCGATCGTGGGCATCATCGATACCGTGACGGTCGATGACTGATCAGGAACTACGCGCGCTCATCCGCGAATCGATCGCGAGGCATCTCGGCACACCGCCGCGCCCTGCGCCGGCGGCGTCGGACATCGGAACGTTGGGCCACCCGCATCCGAGCCATGGACTGCTGCCGCTCGCGAGCGGCGGCGATGGCGATGGCGCCTGCCTCATCGAGCCGGCCGTTCGCTGCAGCCACTGCGGATACTGCCTGTCATACGGACATTAAGGGAACCCGATGAGCGGGGCGGCGCCCCGCGAGTATAAAACTATGCCCTCCGTACTCGTCACACGAAGACTGCCGTCCTCTGTTCTCGCGAAGCTCGAGGCCTCCGCCACGATCGATCTCTACGCAGGCGATTCGGCAATCGCGCCCGACGAGCTCCGCGCGCGCGTTGCGGACAAGGACGCGCTGATCAGCCTGCTCACCGACGCCATCGATCGGACGGTCATCGACGCGGCGCCGAAGCTGAAGGTGATTGCGAACGTCGCCGTCGGCTACAACAACATCGACATCGCGTACGCCACCTCGCGCGGAGTCCTCGTGACCCACACGCCCGACGTGCTCACCGAGTCGGTCGCCGACTTCACGTGGGCGATGATCCTGGCGATCACGCGGCGGCTCTCGGAAGGCGAGCGCATCATCCGCCGTGGCGAGTGGAAAGGCTGGGCGCTCGACTTCATGCTCGGCACAGAACTGAAAGGCAAGCAGCTCGGGCTCGTCGGCGTCGGGCGCATCGGCGCGGCTGTCGCCGCGCGCGCGCCGGCCTTCGGCATGCGCGTCGTTTACAGCGAGCCGCGCGACATCAACCTGCCGAACGCGGAGAACATGTCGCTCGATCGATTGCTGAACACCTCCGATATCGTCTCGCTGCACGTGCCGCTGCTGCCCGAAACGCGCCACCTGATCGACCGGAAAGCGCTGGCGCGAATGAAGCGGTCGGCGTATTTGATCAACACCGCTCGGGGACCTGTCCTGGACGAAGAAGCGCTGGCGTGGGCGCTGCAGCAGCACCTGATCGCCGGCGCCGCGCTCGACGTGTACGAGAACGAGCCGGCTGTCCATCCCGATTTGCTCGCGCTCGACAACGTGCTGCTCGTTCCGCACCTCGCCAGCGCGACCACTGAAACGCGGACGGCGATGGCCGATCTGGCCGTCGAGAACGTGCTGGCGGTGCTGGCCGGCAAACCGCCGATCACCCCCGTGCCGGCGGTTCAGCGGTGAGCCGGCGCTCATGATCAAGCGGCTGATCGTCGGTGTCGCGGCTGGCGTCATTGCCGCCGCGCTCCTCGCGCTGCCAGCGCTGCATGCGGCAAGTCCCTGCGAGTGGGACAACATCGATCGCATCGTCGCGGTCGGCGACGTGCATGGCGCCTACGATCGCTACGTCGAAATCCTGAAGGCCGCAGGCATCGTCGACGCGGGCGGCCGCTGGGCCGGCGGCGCGACGCATTTCGTGCAGCTCGGGGACATCGTCGATCGCGGCGACGATTCGCGCAAGGCGCTGGATCTGGTCCGGCGCCTCGAGCGCGAGGCGCGGGCCGCGGGCGGGCGCGCGCACATGCTGCTCGGCAATCACGAGGCGGCGCGGATGCTCGGCGATCTCCGGCTGACGACGGCCGGCGAATATGCCGCCTTCGCGGCGGCCGATTCCGCGAAACTGCGCGAGCAGTACATGAAGACGCTGAACCTCGCGAGCGCGGCAGAGCGCGAGCAGGCGCTGCAACAGATGCCGCTCGGATTCGTCGAGATGCGGCAGGCCTTCGGCCGCGACGGCGACTACGGCCGCTGGCTGCGGCAGCTTCCCGTCACGATCAAGATCGACGGCGTGATGTTCGCGCACGGCGGCATCAGCCCGGCGGTCGCGCCGATGGGCTGCGCGGCGATCAACGAGCAGGTCCGCCGCGAGCTGACGACCGATCTCGACAAGACCCGCGCCGCGCCGCTGGCGAGCCTGGTCGCACGCGTCGATGGTCCGCTCTGGTATCGAGGGTTGGCGCAGGAGCCGGAGTCGTTTGCGCCGCAAATCGACGTCGTGCTGTCGGCGCTGCAGGCACGCGCGATCGTCGTCGGTCACACGGTGTCGACGACCGGTCGCATCGCGACGAGATTCGACGGCCGCGTCATCCAGATCGACACCGGCATGCAGCCGGCCTACGTGCAGGGCGGACGGGCGTCCGCCCTCGAAATCCTCCGGGACGAGGCGACCGCCATCTATGTCGATCGCCGCGACCCGGTTCCCATTCCGAAACGCCGAGCGAGCTGACTACTTCTTCGTCGCGGCCGCCTTCGATGTGATGTTCACGCTCGCGGCGTGCAGCGTGCCGCTCATGTCGTGATACGTCACGCGGACTTTGTCGCCGGCGGCGACAGCGTCCGTGGCGGTGATCGGGCCCGCCTTGGCTTTCGTGCCGAGGCCTCTGCCGACGAACTTCGTGCTGCTGTCGATCGTGAAGGTCATGTCCTTTCCGCCGGCCGCGGTGACCGTCAGCGAGGTGCCGCTCACGGACTTCACCGTGCCGCTGGACGTCGCGGTTTTCGCTTTTGCCTGCGCATCCAGACCGACGGTCTGGGCGGCGCACAGCGCGGCGACTGCAAGAGCAACGAGTAACAAGCGCTTCATCTGGCCCTCCTTACATAAAAGGCCGACGACTATACTAGCCGAATCGATGCCTAAACCCTCGTCACGAACAGTGCTCACCGTCATGCGTGCGCTTGCGCGCGCCATCGACCATCTCGAGCTCCCGGCGGTCGAAAAAATCGCGGAAGAGAGCCAGGAAGACCCTTTCGCGGTCCTCATCTCGACCATGCTGTCGGCGCAGACCCGCGATCCGGTGACGGCGGCCGCATCGGCGCGATTGTTCCGCGTCGCGCGCACGCCGCGGACGATGGCGAAGCTGACGGCCGGGCAGATCCAGCACCTGATCTATCCGGTGAGCTTCTACCGCCACAAGGCGAGGCACGTGCGCGAGACGTGCCGCATCCTGGTCGAGCGTCACGGCGGTCGCGTGCCGGGCACCATGGAGGAGCTGCTGGCATTGCCGGGCGTCGGCCGGAAGACGGCGAACCTGGTCCTGATCCTGTCGTTCAAGAGCCTGAAGAACATCTGCGTCGACACGCACGTGCATCGGATCTCAAATCGCCTCGGCTGGGTGAAGACGCGCACGCCCGAAGAGACGGAGCAGGCGCTCTACAAAGCGACGAGTGCGCGCTGGTGGCCGTACATCAATCTGTATCTGGTGACGTGGGGGCAGAACGTCTGCAAGCCGGTGTATCCGCGATGCGGCGACTGCGCGATCGCCGCAGAGTGCCGTCGCGTCGGCGTCACGCGCGAAGCAGCGAGGCGCGCACTTTCACCGCGCCCTTCAACTGCGGATAGCGCTCGAGGAACGCCGGCGGATACTCGCCGTCGATCGGCTCGTCGAGCTGCTGTTTGATCATGACGGCGTTGGCGACCGACTTCGCCGAGAAGTGGTTGTTCGTGTAGAGATACAACTTCTTCACCAGCCGTCTCGACGCGTCCGCTGTCTCTGAAAATTCTTTCAGCTCCTCGCGCGAGTACAGATAGTCGTAGCGCTCCTCGGACTTCTCGTGGCGCCACCAGTTCGCCACGTTCCGCCCGTGCAAACGCATGTAGTAGAAGCCCTGCACGTTCGGCAGATAGTTCTGACGAATCGAGAATCGGAATTTCGGCTCGTCGATCTGCACCCACGCGGCGCCGAACGCATTGAGGAGCGTCAGCGTGTCGCCGATGGCGTCGCTCCAGGATTTGTGGCGCAGCTCGACGGCGACGGGGTACTCGCGGAACGCGCCGAGCAACGCCGTCAGCGACTCGCGCGAGGCCGGCGTGTCCTTGAAGCTGGCGGGAAACTGCGCGAGCAGCGCGCCGAGCTTGCCGGCCGATGCGAGGGGATCGATGCCGCGACGGAACTCGTCGAGGTCGGCCTGATTCGGACGAACGAGGGCGTTGATCGCGTCCGTTTCATCAAGCGCATCTTCGGGAAGGCCGCTGACCACACGTTCCTTGAACATCCGCGGATGCGTGAACTTCTGATAGAGCTTCACCGAGAACTCGAAGCCCGGCGGCGTTCGCTTCGCCCACGCGCGGCTCACCTCCACGCGCGGCTGACCGTAGAACGTCGAGTTGACTTCGACCGTGTCGAAGCGCTCCGCGTAGTAGGCGAGCTCGTCGAAGCCTTTCGGCCGCGGCTTGGGATAGAAGACGCCGTTCCAGGTCCCTTTGCCCGAAGGATAGTTCCAGCCGGACGTCCCGATCCGCAGCGAACCCACGCGCCCCACCTCACCCACCGGACCCACCAGACCTACCCGAGCTTCTCGTATTGATCCTTATCGAATCCAAACACGACTTTCGATCCCTTGATGAGGATCGGACGCCGGATCAGATTCGGATTCTCCATCATCAGGTCGATCGCTTCCTTCTTCGACTTCGGCAGCGGCCGCTCCTTCCAGACCGGGCTGCGCGTGCTGACGAAATCGAGGAACCGGTTCGCGTCGACGTGCCGTTCGAGGAACTCGCGCGACGGCGGCTCCTTGTTGATGTCGATTTCGTCGACGTCGACGCGCGACTCTGCCAGAGCACCTCTGGCGTTCTTGCACGTGGTTCACGTCGGTTTCCAGTAGAACTTCGGTTTCGCCATGGCAGTAGGATAATAGAGATTGCAAATTGCAGATTGCAGATTGCAGATTGATTGCTGATTGTCGAGTGCCGATAGGTAGGAGTGCCAAGATCCAATCCAAGTCAAGTCAATCTGCAATCAATCTGCAATCTGCAATCTGCAATTTGCAATCTGCAATGCCATGCTGACCGTGAACGAAATCTTCTATTCGATTCAGGGTGAATCGACGCGGGCCGGCGAGCGGTGCGTGTTCGTCCGGCTGACGGCCTGCGACCTCCGATGCTCGTGGTGCGATACGCCGTACGCGTTCTACGAAGGACGGAAGATGTCCATCGACGATGTGATCGCCGCCGTGGACAGCCACGACTGCCCGCTCGTCGAAATCACCGGCGGCGAGCCGCTGCTGCAGGACGATGTGTATCCATTGATGGACCGGCTGCTCGCGGCGGGGCGGACGGTGATGCTCGAGACCGGCGGCCACCGCTCGATCGCCCGCGTGCCCGAGGCGGTGTTGAAGATCGTCGACGTGAAGTGTCCCGGCAGCGGCGAATCGGGGAAAAACGACTGGGCCAATCTCGATCGGCTCGGCCCCCACGACCAGGTCAAGTTCGTCATCCGGGATCGCGCCGACTACGAGTTCGCCCGCGACGTGATCGCCGGCCGCGATCTCGCGCGGCGCGCCGCGGCGGTGCTGATGTCGCCGGTCCACGGCGTGCTCGATCCCAAAACGCTCTCTGAATGGATGCTCGCGGATCATCTTCCAGCCCGCCTGCAGCTCCAGCTCCACAAGTTCATCTGGCCCCCTGACACCCGCGGAGTGTAGGTGCGCGCCGTCGTCCTGCTCAGCGGAGGACTGGATTCGTACACCGCCGCGGCGATCGCGAAGCAGCAGCGCTTCGCCCTGTACGCATTGACCATCGACTACGGACAGCGCCACGCCCACGAGATCGCGTCGGCTCGCGCCGTCGCGCGCGCGCTGGGCGTCGAGGCGCACGAGGAAATCGCGCTCGACCTGCGCACGTTCGGCGGATCGTCGCTCACCTCGGACGTCGAAGTGCCGCGCGATCGCGATCTGACCGCGGCCGGCATTCCGTCGACCTATGTGCCCGCGCGCAACACGATCTTTCTCGCGCTCGCGCTCGGCTGGGCCGAAGTGCTGGACGCGCGCGACATCGTGATCGGCGTCAACGCGCTCGATTATTCCGGGTATCCCGATTGCCGTCCCGAGTTCGTCAACGCGTTCGAGCATCTCGCGTCGCTCGCGACGCGCGCCGGTGTGGAAGGCGCGCGGTTCCGCGTCCACACGCCGCTCATCACGCTCAGCAAAGCCGAGATCATTCGCCGCGGCGTCGAGCTGGGTCTCGAGTACGGGTTGACGCACAGCTGTTACGATCCTGCGCCCGACGGCCGTCCGTGCGGCCGTTGCGACAGCTGCGCGCTGCGCGCGAGAGGATTCCGCGAAGCGGGCGTCGCCGATCCTCTGCTCCTGCGCTAGAATCGCGGCCACCCTTGCGAATACTCAGGCGTCAGCCCATCCGGCGGCAGATCATCGTCGTCACGTGCGCGCTGCTGGTGCCGTTCGCGCTGGCGGTGGCCTGGTCGACCAATGCGACGCGGCGCGAGCGTGAGGCCGAGGTTCGCGAGCAGGCAGGCTCGATCGCCGTCACCGCTGCGGCCTATTTGAATCAGTACCTGACCGGCATCGATTCGATGGCGTCGGCGCTCACGCTCAATCCCGTCGTCGTCGCGCTCGATCGGACCGAAAGCGATCGGCTGTTCGCCACCGTGCTCGGCGATCAGCCGCTGCTCCTCAACGTCGTACTCACCGACGTCAATGGCGCCATCAAGGGCACGGCGCTGCCGGCCCGCCTCAATCAAGGCGTCACCGTCGCGCTGCCGTACATCAAGCAGGTCGTCGCCACGGGCAAACCGGTCGTCAGCGAGCTCATCGTCGGCGTCCTCTCGGGAAAGCCGACGATCATCCTGGCGTACCCGGTGCGCAATCCCGCCGGAGCGGTTGTCGGCGCGATCGGCGTCGGCCTCAATCTGGCGCGCCTGCAGACGTTGTTCAGCAGCATCCCGTTGCCCGAAGGATCGGTCGTCACGCTGACCGACGAGGAGAGCCGTGTGCTGGCGAGGAGCCGCGACGCCGAGCGGTTCATCGGCACCGTCATCCAGGCGACGCCGAGGCCGTTGCGCAACGTGCCGACCACGCAGACGCTCGCGGGCGTCGACGGCATCGAACGATTCTTCGGCAATGCGATCGTCGATCGCGGACCGTGGCTGTTGAGCGTCGGCATTCCGACGACGGTCGCGGCCGGCCGCGTCGCGCCGTTGACACGGCGGAATCTGGAGATCTCGCTGTCGGCGATCGCCGCGATCATGATGCTGTCGCTGTGGTTCGCGCACCTGCTCAGCGGCGGCCTGCACCGGCTGCGGTCGGCGGCGCAGCGGATCGCCGGCGGCGATCTGTCGCCGCCGGTGAAGAGCCCGGTGCCCAACCTCGAGCTCGCCGAGCTGCAGGACTCGTTCATCACGATGGCGGCAAACCTCCAGAAGGCGCACAACGCGCTCGACGTGCAAATCGAACAGGAGCGCAAGATGCGCGAGACGCTGCAGTCGCTGCAGCGTCAGGTCGTGCGCCAGGAGCGGCTCGCGGCCGTCGGCGTGCTCGTCTCGGGCGTGGCTCACGAATTGAACAATCCGCTGCAGGCCATTCTCGGGACGGTGGAGCTGCTCGAGCGCGACGCCGGGCTTCGTTCCGAAACGCTCGAAGAGATCGCGTTCATCAAGACGCAGAGCGGCCGCGCGCGCGAGATCATCCGCAATCTGTCGCGCTTCAGCACTCAGCAGACCGGACCGCCGGCGATCGTCGACCTGCGCGACGTGGTCGCCGAGGTCGTGCAGCTTCGGAGCCGCGATCTGGAGGCGTCGGCGATCGCCCTCGACGTCCAGACCTCGACCGAGAGGAAGGTCTACGCGAACTTCACCGAGATCGAACAGGTCATGCTGAACTTCGTGATCAACGCGCAGCAATCGATCGAGGCGATCGGCAGGAAGCGCGGCCGCATCCTCATCAAGCTGTTCGACACCGGCAAGAAGGTCCGCTTCGAAGTGCACGACGATGGGCCCGGCGTGACGCCGGAAGACGAGCCGAAGCTGTTCCAGCCGTTCTTCACCACCAAACCGGTCGGCAAGGGCACCGGGCTCGGGCTGTCGGTCAGCTACGGCATCATCGAATCCTACGGCGGCAGCATCGGACATCGCGGCAACGACTGGGGCGGCGCGACGTTCTTTTTCGAGCTGCCGAGCGTCGATACGCCGGCGGCCCCGCCGGCACCGGGTTCCTCGAACACACCAACCGATGACCGATCGCCTGTATTACAACGATCCGTATCTCCGCGAATTTGACGCCACGATCCGCAGCGTCACCGAGCGCGGCGATCAGATGGCGGTGACGCTCGATCGCACCGCGTTCTATCCCACCTCGGGCGGTCAGCCCTTCGACACCGGCACGCTCGGCGAGTTCCGTGTCGTCGACGTCCGCGACGAGAACGGTGGCGGCATCGAGCACGTGTTGGAAACAGGGGGAGGGGCCGACCCGCGTGTCGGCTCAGGGCGGACACATGGGTCCGCCCCGACGCCCGGTGAACGCGTTCACGGTGTCATCGACTGGGGACGGCGGTTCGATCACATGCAGCAGCACACCGGCCAGCACGTGCTCTCGGCCGCGTTCGACAAGCTGTTTGGCGTCCGGACGGTCAGCTTTCATCTCGGCGCCGCAACGTCGACGATCGATCTCGCGCGCGAGATGACGCCCGCCGAGATCGCCGCGGCTGAAGACGACGCAAACCGGATTGTCTGGGAGGATCGGCCGGTGACGATCCGTTTCGCGAGCGCGGAGGACGCGGCTGCGATGCCGCTCAGAAAAGAATCGGTGCGTGGGGGCACGCTGCGCCTCATCGACGTCGAGGGATTCGATTTATCGGCGTGCGGCGGCACCCACGTCGCGCGGACGGGCGCCATCGGGATCATCGCGGTCGCTTCGTGGGAGCGCTTCAAGGGCGGCCAGCGGATCGAGTTCGTGTGCGGCGGCCGCGCGCTCGGCCGATTTCGATCGCAGCGCAGCGTGATTGCCGCCGGCGTGCGATTGCTGTCGGTCCTGCCCGAGGAATTGCCCGCGTCAATCGAACGCCTGCAGGCGGAAGCGAAAGAGCAGAAGCGATCCATGGCCGCGCTCCAGGGCGAGCTCGCGCGGTATCGAGCCGACGAGCTCGCGACCACCGCGGAAACGATCCCGAACGGCGCCCGGCTCGTGATTCAGGCGATCGACGCCGACGCGAACGGACTGAAGTCCCTCGCGATGTCGATCGCGCAGAAGCCCGGCTATATCGTTGTGCTCACGTCGACCGCGAGACCCGCCCTCATTGTCGTCGCCCGAGCGCCCGACGTCGACGTCGCCGCGAACCGGATCGTCGCCGGCCTCATCGCCGCGTTCGGCGGGCGCGGTGGTGGCAAACCAGACATCGCGCAGGGCGGCGGCCTCGACGGTAATTCAGAATCAATACTGAACCGTGCTCGGGAAGACATAGTTCAGCCTCAGCTATAACTGACACTTCTGTTTTTTTAGCCCTCGCCAATTTCAAAACCGTTTCAGCTCTTACGAGATCGTCAGTCGCGCGTGTGCCTCGCTCATCGATGTTTACAGAATCGCTGAGTGTTTCTAACTCGACCGTTGTGGCACTGCGCTTGCCCCCCGGCTGAGCGCGCCAGCGGCTCGGCGCACCCAAACTCCAACGTTTCGAGGGTCCCACGATGCGGTTCCGGAAAGCCGTCTGCCTGAGCTCGCTGTGTCTCTGTCTTCTTGCGGCGTCGGCCGCGCGAGCCGCGACGATTGTGGTACCTGAGGGCGGCGATCTGCAGGCGGCGCTGAACGCGGCGCAGCCCGGCGACGTCATCACCCTGGCGCCCAACGCGACCTACACCGGCAACTTCGTGCTCCCGAACAAGGGCGCCGTCAACGACTACATCACGGTGCGATCGGCGGCGCCCGACGCGTCGCTGCCGCCGGCGGGCGTCCGCATGACGCCGGCCTACGCCGACCTGCTGCCGAAGATCAAGTCCCCGAACACGTCATGGGCGCTGCAGACGGCGACGGCCGCGAACCACTGGAAGCTGATGTTCCTGGAATTCCAGGCCAACAAAGATGGCGGCGGCGAGATCATCGCGCTCGGCGCGGGCGACGGCACGCAGACGCAGCTCTCGCAGGTGCCGTACGCGTTCGTCCTCGATCGCCTGTACATTCACGGCGATCCGGTCCTGGGTCAGAAGCGCGGCATCGCGCTCCACAGCAGCGATACTACGGTGATCAACTCGTGGGTGTCCGACTGCAAAGGCGTTGGACAGGATACGCAGGCGATCAGCGGATTCAACGGACCTGGCAATTACCTGATCGAGAACAACTATCTCGAGGGCGCGGGCGAAAACTTCATGCTCGGCGGCGCCGATCCGCGGATCGCCAATCTCGTGCCGACCAACGTCACGTTCCGCCGCAACTATTTGAGCAAGCCGCTCGCGTGGAAGAATGCGATCGTCGCGACGCCACAGGGTGTGCGCGCCGCTGCGGCAGCCGGCGCCGGCTCGCTCGCCGCGGGCACCTACTACTACAAAGTTCAAGCGCGCGTGACCGTCGGGCAAGGCAACATCGCGAACTCGACGCCGTCGGTTGAAGTGTCGGCGACGATCGCCGCCGGCGCGACCGGCGGCGTCACGATCTCCTGGACGCCGATCGCCGGAGCGCAGGACTACGTCGTGTATGGCCGCACGAGCGGCAATCAGAACGTCAACTGGACGACGACGAATCCATACTTCACCGACACGGGCGCGGCGGGAACCGCGGGAGCGCCGGCCTCCGCGACGAAGTGGCTGGTCAAGAACATCTTCGAGCTGAAGAGCGCGCAGGATGTCGTCGTCGAAGGCAACGTCTTCGAGAACAACTGGGTCGGCGGCCAGCCCGGCTACGCCATCGTCTTCACGCCGCGCAATCAGCAGGGCACGGCGCCGTGGGCCGTCGTGCAGCGCGTGACCTTCCGGAACAACATCGTTCGCCACACGGCGGGCGGCGTGAACATCCTCGGCGTCGACAATCTGGCGCCCAGCCAGCGGACGAATCATCTCGTCCTGCGCGACAACGTGTTCGACGATTTGACGAGCGCGACATGGGGATCGGGGTCGCGTCCGTTCCAGATCGGGGGCGGCGCCGATACCGTCACGATCGATCACAACACCGTGGTGACGACCGACTCCGCGATCGTGTACCTGTACGGAAGTCCGTCCACGTCCGTGGCGTTCGCGAACAACATGTCGGCGCACAATTCGTACGGCGTTTTCGGGTCGGGCTCCTCGCCGGGCATTCCGTCGATCGCCGCGTACCTGCCGGCCGGCGTCGTGAGCGGCAACGTGCTCGCTGGTGGAACCGCGTCGAAGTATCCGGCCGGCAATTTCTTTCCGACCGTGTCGGCATGGCAAAGCAACTTCGTGAACTACGCCGCCGGCGACTATCGCCTCACCGGCGCGAGCGCGTACAAGAGCGCCGGCACCGACGGCAAAGATCTCGGCGCCGACATCGACGCCGTCAACGCGCAGACCGCGATCGCGCTGACCGGCGACAACCGCCTCCCGCCGGGCACGACGCACCTGCAGATCCTGCCGGCGAGCCTTGCGAACGCCGTCCTCGGCCAGAGTTACGCTGCGTCGCTCTCCTGCGTCGGCGCGACCGGATCGTGCGGCTGGCGCGTGCTGAGCAGCTCGCTGCCCGCCGGCGTCACCGTTGACGCTGTCGCCGGCCTCATCTCCGGCACGCCATCGGCCGTCGAAACCGGCGCCGTCACGATCGAGGCGTACGACACCGCGCAGTCGACCAACGCCGCGACCGCGACGCTGACGCTGACCGTCGACGCGCCGCCGTTCGTCATGACCATGCCCACGGCGCCTGACGGTCAGGTGGGCGTCGCGTATCAGGTCACCCCCGCCGTGACCGGCGCGATTGGATCGGTCACGTGGAGCGTCGCATCCGGCACGCTGCCGGGCGGCCTCACCGTCGACGGTCTCTCGGGAGCCATTACCGGAACGCCGACCACGTGGGGCACGACGACCGCCCTCGTGCAGGCGCAGGATTCGTGGGGCACGAACAGGACCGACGCGAAGACGTTCACGGTGACCGTTGCGCCGTCGCCGATCGCGATCACCACGACGACGCTCGCCAACGCGGCGTATCAGACCGCGTATCAGGCGGCGCTGAGCACATCCGGCGGAACGGGCGCGGCCACGTGGTCGTCTGCAGGCACGCTGCCCGCGGGCGTTTCGCTCGGCGCGAACGGCACGATCGCCGGGACGCCCACGTCCATCGGTACGTTCACGTTCGACGTGACGGCGCAGGACGCGAACTGGCCGGGCAATCGCGCGACAGGAACGCTCTCGCTCACCATCGACGCGCCGGTGTTCAGCGTGGCGATTCCGCAGTCGCCGGACGCGAGCGTCGGCCGTTCGTATCAGCTGACGGCGACCGCGAGCGGCAACGTCGGCTCGGTGTCGTGGTCGATCGCGGGTGCGTTGCCCGCCGGACTGACGTTCGACGCCGCGACCGGAACGATTTCAGGCGTGCCGACGGTGTGGGGCACGTTCACCGTCATCATTCAAGGAACTGACAGCTGGGGATCGAATCGATCCGACGCGAAGGCGCTGACGATCGCCGTGGCTCCCGTGACGCTCGTAATCACCACGACGACGCTGCCGAACGGCACGTACCAGATTCCGTATCAAGCGTCGTTGAGGGCAACCGGCGGTACTGGCGCCCAGGTCTGGTCGGCGGTCTCCGCGCTGCCGCCGGGTCTGACCCTGAGCTCGAACGGCGTGATCACCTGGACACCCGGCACGGTCGACACCTTCTCGTTCAGCGTGCGCGTGTCCGACTCCAATTGGGACTCGTGCACCGATACGAAAACGCTGACGCTCGTCGTCGATGCGCCGGTGTTCACCATGTCGGTGCCCTCGACGTCGACTGGCGTCGTCGGGGCCGTTTATCAGACGGCCGCCTCGTCTGCGGGACAGGTGGGCGGAGTCGTGTGGTCGATTGCCGCCGGCGCGTTGCCGCCCGGCGTGGCGATCAACGCGGCGACCGGCGTCATCGCGGGTGTGCCGACGTCGTCCGGATCGTTCACGGCGACGGTGCAGGCGCAGGATTCATGGAATGCGTCGCGCGTGGCGTCTGCGGCGACGACCATCACGATCGCGCCGCAGCCGATCGCGATCTCGACGACGACGATGGCAGCGGCCAGTGTACGCAAGACGTATCAGGCGACATTGCAGGCGACCGGCGGCACAGGTCTCACGACGTGGACGATGACGGGCGGGTCGCTGCCCCCGGGTCTGACGCTCGCGGCCAACGGCGTCATCAGCGGAACGCCGACGGCGGTAGGCTCGTTCAGCGTCACGGTGCAGGCGGCCGACGCGGGCTGGCCGGGCAACGTCGCGACGCGGGCGCTCAGCATCGCGGTCGGCGCGCGCGAGATCGTGCTCTATGCGTCTGACGCGTCGACGATCACAGGTACCTGGTCGCTCGTCGCGGATGCGGCCGCCGCGGGCGGATCGCGGATCTGGAATCCGGACAAGGGTGCGCCGAAGCTCACGACACCCTTCGCGAATCCGGTGAACTACTTCGAGATCACGTTCGAAGCCGAAGCGGGCGTCCCGTACCACCTGTGGATTCGCGGAAAGGCCGACGGGAACGCGTGGGCGAACGACTCGGCGTACGTTCAGTACTCGGGATCGCTCAATGCCGCCGGAGCGCCGGCATACCGCATCGGGTCCACCTCCGCGCGCACCGTCTCTGTCGAGCAGGGCACCAACGCCGGCCTCTCTGGGTGGGGCTGGTCCGACGATGCGTACGACGCGCTGGCGGATTCGATTACGTTCGCGACGAGCGGCACGCAGACCATCCGCGTGCAGCTGCGCGAGGACGGGCTGTCGATCGATCAGATCGTGCTGAGCGCCGGCACGTATCTGACGACCGCGCCCGGCGCGGCCAAGAACGACACGACGATTCTGCCGCGATAGGGCTCAGCGGCGGAACTGCGCGAGCCGGACGACGATCGCATCGGTCGCGCGGTTGATCACGTCGGCCGTCGTCTCGAAGTTGTTGGCGAGGATCGAGAACACGAGCGGCTCGCCATCGGCGCTCGTGACGTAGCCCGACAGCGCGCGCACGTTGGACATCGATCCGGTCTTCGCGCGCGCGTTCCCTTCCGCAGCGGTTCCCTTCATCCGATTGGCCAGCGTGCCGTCGCGGCCGGCAACCGGCAGCGACGCCTCATACGGCCCGCGCAGCTTCTCGTCGCGATCGACGTGAGTCAGGATCGCGACGAGCGCGTCGGCGGTCACGTAGTCGTATCGCGACAAGCCGGAACCGTCCCGCTGAATCAACGCGTCGGCGGGGATGCCCCAGGCCTGAAGCGTCGCCTGCACGGCCGCGCGTGCGTCGGCGGCGCTCGCGCCGAGCGTTTTCAGCAGCGTTTCAGCGTAGAGATTCTGGCTGGCCTTCATCAAGCGGACCGCGAGCGCCGCGAGCGGCGGCGATCGGTAGGTGACGAGCGCCACGCCGTCGCTCCGCTTTGGAGGATGCGCGACGTCATCGATGTCCACGGCGGGTCCGCGGACGTCGATGCCGCGCGCGATGAGCGCGTCGCGCAGCGCGGCCACCGCGAAGAGCGTCGGGTTGTCGACCGATACGGCGCGCGTGACCGGCATTGCCCCGAGCGGGATCGAGCCGCGCAGCTCGAGCCGCGAACTGCCGGGGAGGCGCCGTGCCGCAATCGACGCCGGTGCATCCACAGCGGCGGTCTTCAAGGCGTTGTCGATCACGAGGCCGGTTCCGTCCGGCGTGAGGTCGATCGATGCGGAATCGCCGGGCGCCCCGCCGGGACGGATCGTGACGCGCGCCGCGTTCTCGTTGTACTGCAGCGCGCTGACGCCGGCCGCGTAGTCGTCGGGCAGGTCGTCCCACGACCATCCGAACCCGAGCGCCTCGTCGTCGAACGCGTTGTCGTCGCCGACGACGCGGCCGAGGATCGTCCGGACGCCGAGCGCCTTCAGTTGTGCGGCCCACTCGTCGAACACGCGCGACGACATACCGTCGGCGGCGACCAGGCTCGGATCGCCCGATCCGATGACCAGCAGATCGCCGTCGAGCTTTCCTCCGTCGATCGCGCCGACACCGAGGATCTGCGTCTCGTACGTGTAGTCCCATCCCAGCCGCGCGACCGCCGAAGCCAGCGTGACGATCTTCATGTTCGACGCGGGCATCATCAGCTTGCGCGCGTTCAGCGCGTAGAGCGTCTCGTCGCTCTTCAGCGACTTGACGACCACGGCCCAGTAGCCGCGGTCGAGCGCCGGCTGCGTGACGATCGCGTCGATGTCCCGGGCGAGGGCAGGAAGGGCGGGAGCGGCAGGAGGCGCAGGAGGGGAGGCAGGAAAGGGACGCGGGGTCGGACGGGTCGTCGCGTGGCACGCCGACAGAAGGACCGCGGCGAGCACGATGGGCCGACACGCGTGTCGGCCCGCTCGGATCACTTGGAAAGCTCGTCGAGGGTCTTGTTGATTTCAGTGAAATCCGATGCGTCGGCCTTTGCCGCGCCCGGCTCGCCCGGCCGCGACGCGTAGACCTCGTCTCCGTTCTTGCCGAACGTGACGCGGTCTTCTTTCTTCCCGTCGTCGTACTTCACGGAAACCGTCATCGCCGGTTTGTCCAGGCCGGTTTTCGCCTCGGACGCGACGAACGACGCCGCGCGCATGTTGGAGAGGCGCGAGATCATGTTGTCGAACTTCTCTTTGTCGACGTCGGCAGGGCTCGGGCTCACGCGCTTCCAGACGTCCGGCGCGTTCTCGCCCGTGCCCTTGGTTTTCTCGAAGGCGACCGTTTGTCCGTTCCGCGTGATGTCGACGCGGTTCGCGTTGAACGTGCGGAATTCGAACAGGTCCTTCTTGCGGAAGTCGTCCGCGTTCTTCTTGAGCTCGTCGACGAGCGACTTCTCCATGGTCATCACCGTCGGCCGCGACTCGTCGCGGACGTAGACGGTGGTGTCGTCGGCCTTGCCGCCGACGGCGAGCGAGGCGCGCGCGCTGCCGGTCGTCAGGTTGACCGTCGCGTCCGGCTTGTCGAATCCGTACTTCTTGAGATCCGCGGGCGACGGCGCCTGCTCGCTGACGATCGATTTCATCTGCGCGGTCTGCAGCCGTCCGATCAGCCCTTCGACCGCGCCGAAATCGGCGCGCGCTTCCACCGGCCTGGTGATCTTCCAGTCGCCGGTCGCTCTCGTCATCGCGAGCGACTTCCCGCCCGTCACGATGTCGAGGCTGTCGACCTTGTCGCGCTCGAACTTCCACAGCGTCTTGTCGC
>Ga0114129_10002864_pt1 | contig 24130 bp, 22 predicted proteins | sample RhiMetdeltSRZDD1_FD_80071 | JGI IMG/M metagenome (GOLD analysis project Ga0114129, IMG submission 80071) | Populus rhizosphere microbial communities from Tennessee, USA - Rhizosphere MetaG P. deltoides SRZDD1 (version 2) (version 2) | ecosystem: Host-associated > Plants > Roots > Rhizosphere >...
TCTGATACCATCAGGAGGGGCGGAAACGTGCATAACCGTCATGATGCGGTCTGCTCGCTTAACCGATTCTCAATCAGCCGCGCCATGTAGTTTACCATAGCCATTATCCTGGCATATTCAATTCTCATCGGACCCACGACGCCCAAAGTACCGATGGTTTCGCTGGATCCCGCCCTGTACGGAGCTGTAATCAAGGCACAGTTTCGCATTGAGCTCACCGGGTGTTCCCTTCCTATAATCACATGCACATCGCCGGTGTAATTCGGTGAATCGTGAATGATGCATTCATTCAAGATTTTGATCAAACGCGACTTCTCTTCGAACGTGCGAAATAGTTCCTGCATACGTTCGAAATCGACGAAGTCGGGTTTTGTAAGAATATTTGAGGCCCCGTCTACGTAAACCTCACCACTGCTATCGCCTTCGAGGCTACGATCGCACAACATGATGGCGTTACGCAGCAGGCGATCGTAAAGCGCCTTCTCTTCCTTCATCAGCAACAGTATCTCGGTTCTGATCGCCTTCAGACTCTTGCCGCTGAATTCGGAATTGAGATAGTTCGCCGTCTTGTCGAGTTCATTTTGCGTCAACTCATCCGCTAACGGGATTACTTTGTTATGGATGATGTTCGAGGTGGAGACGAGGACCACAAGTATGCGCTTGTCGGGAAGTTGAAGAAACTCAATGTGCTTCAATCGATTTTGAGCAAGTGAGGGTGAAACTACGATTCCGACGTTGTCCGACAATGCGGATAGTGCATGTGACGCCGCTTCCATCAAACGGTCGAGCGAGCCCGCGTCAATCGGATTTGTTGAGAAGAGGTCATTGATTGCTTTCAAATCACCGCGCGATAGTTTGGCCTCACCTAACATATGATCAACGTAGTAGCGATAGCCTGTGTCAGTTGGTATTCGGCCTGCGGAAGTATGTGGCTGCTCGACGTATCCCCGATTCTCGAGTTCTGACATCACATTGCGAATTGTCGCGGGACTCCATCCGTACGCGTGTGAGAATCCATCCGACAGCACTCGCGAACCAACCGCTTCACCAGTGACGAGATGCTCCTTGATTAAAGCAGCTAGGAGAGCTTGAGCCCTCTGGTCAAGAGCGGCGGCTTCATTTGATGGATTGTTTGGGGCGCGACGGGGCATAATTCCAAAAATCGGCGAAAAATGTAGCTGCGGTAGAACCAAGACGTGCAGGTTTGCCAGAATGACCCACCCACGAAAAACCGCTTTCGCAGTATACGAAATAGACGTAAATCGCTGCAAACTAACGTTCGACGGAAATGGTGGTGAACACTTTTTCTTTGTTGAAAGACTCGATGACCGGCTTACTCAACCCCATAAAACACTGATCTCATGAGACTTAGTGAATTGGGCAGCAGCGCGAAACTAATTGCCGGCAGTACCTTTCTGGCTGCCCGCGACCGACTAAATCCAGACCGCGCTCCGCGAGTTGACTAGGCGCTCGGGGCCTCCTTAAGATTACATCCGCTGGAATCTGAATTCCCGGCCACGGCGTGCGCCACCCCGCAATTCAACTCTCTGTGCGCGTATGCTATTCCCCAGGGCCGATCGCCGCACAACGTAACACATGACCGACGTAAGGAAGTATTTTGCGGATGCGTTTCGCCATCTTGGCGGCAACCGAGGCGTGCCTCCGATTGAGGTGCGCTTCTATCCTTACGCGGGACTCCGGCACACGATTCGAATTCGTTCTGGTCGCGTCTACGTAAGGCTCTCCGACATCTGCAAGAACTGTCCGCCTGAAGTGTTGCGTGCGCTTGCATGGATTCTGGTTTCTCGTCTGCTTGGAAAACGTGTTCCGACAATCCACGACCGAGTTTACCGAGATTATTCACTGACTCCTGAAGTGATGCGTTCGTCAGATCTTGCACGACGAGGGCGTGGCCGAAAGATGGTCTCTTCGGCGCAGGGTGAAGTTTATGATTTGGATCGGATGTTCGTGAAACTAAACCGCCGCTATTTCAACGGAGAACTGAATAGACCGACGATTACCTGGTCGCAGCGGAGAACACGGAGCATTCTTGGTCACCATGACCACCTATATGACAGCATCACAATCAGCAAAACGCTCGATTCTTCAGAAGTGCCGGAGTGGTTCGTGGAATATATCCTTTATCACGAGATGCTGCACATTAAGCATCCGGCCAGATTGATTAACGGTCGTCGGTATTATCACACCTCTTCTTTCCGCATGGACGAGCGGCGATTCCCTCACTATGAAGAGGCTCAGCGGTGGCTTGAGCGTTTGGCTCGCCTGAGGCGTGTTCCCCGCGCTCGAGCAGCGTAAGAGTTAATGGAACTATTAGCTCGGTTTAGCGTTTCTACAATCGAGGTAGGTGGGCTCCTCAAAAGAGAGCGGCTTCTGTGAAAGAAATTTCAGTCGAGGCCGCTCTTCTTGTATTAATTGGAGGTAGAGCTTATAGGGACCTATTAGACCTATAGGACTATCCGCCTTATCAGTTAAGGTCACTGGACAAATTCTGAGGCCGGTAGTTAGACTACGCGTTTTCCACGGGAGCGGCTGCACCTCACCGTGCGGTGATACATCAAAAGTTCGGGATATTTTTGGACGGAGAATTCAGTTTTATGGCTATTCCTGCCACTCAAATTAGACGCGGTATGGTAATCGTTTTCGAAGGTCAGCCCTGCAAGGTTGTAGAGTTTCGCCATCATACGCCCGGTAACTTGCGCGCAATGGTGCAAACGAAGCTAAAGAACATTCGGACCGGCTCATCTTTCGAACACCGCTTCCGGTCAGCCGACACCGTCGATCGCGCCTCGCTCGAACAGCATGAGATGGAGTACCTCTACTCAGATGGCTCGCATCACCATTTCATGAATACGGAAAACTATGAACAGATCGCCCTCAGCGAGGAAGATCTGGGTGATGCTTCGCAATGGCTAACACCTGGCTTGAAACTGCAAGCGGAGTTTTACGAAGGCTCTCCAATGGGAATTGACCTGCCACCATCGATGGAACTTACTGTTGCGCAGACAGAGCCTTCTCTGAAAGGCGCAACAGTCTCGAACGTGAATAAGCCCGCGACCCTGGAAAACGGAGTCGTCATTCAGGTGCCGCCATTCATAAACGAAGGTGACCGGATTCGGGTTGATCCTTCAGAGGGGCGATATATCGAGCGCGCAAAATAGAAGAACGCCGCGCATCAGCTTTCCGGGCCAGCAGTTTTTCTGTTCGTATGTACCTGACTTACAGTCTTCTGCTAACCCTTGGTCTAATCGTCCTAATCCCGCGATTTCTTTTCCACGCCATTGCCCACGGTAAGTACCTGCCAGGAATCCGGCAACGGTTAGGTGCTATTCCAAAACTCGAGCCGCAAAACGAACCTACTATTTGGCTCCACTGTGTCTCGGTTGGGGAGACACAGGCGGCTCGCCCACTCGTTCGCGAACTGCAGCGCAACTTTCCCAATTATCGGCTCGTGGTCTCAACCGTAACGGCGACGGGTCAGGCGCTTGCACGAGACGTCTTCAAACAAGAGGCGGCCCAGGTAATCTACTTTCCATTTGATTGGGATTGGTGTGTGCGCCGTTCCCTGGATAAGGTCAAACCCGACGTTGTTCTGATGATGGAAACCGAGTTGTGGCCAAATTTCCTGCGCCGCTGCGCGAAGAATGGGATACCGGTTGGTCTCGTCAACGGGCGAATCTCGAAACAATCATTTCGCGGTTATCGCTTGATCCGGTTCTTTGTGACTCGCGTGCTGCAAAATCTCACGACCGCCGTCATGCAAAGTCAATCCGACGCTGAACGCATTCGAGCCCTGGGCATATCACCTGAAAAAGTATCTGTCGGTGGCAATCTCAAGTTTGACGTTAGTCCCGCGACAAAAGCAGGTACACTGACGCAGGAAGTCGTTGAGCGCTTCAAACTTGACCGTGATGAACCATTTATCCTGGCAGCTAGTACTCACGCACCGGAGGAGAAGATCCTGCTCGACTGTTTCCATATGCTGAAGCAACGTGGCGAAACTCCGTTGCGACTGGGTATCGCACCGCGTCATCCAGAACGTTTCGCTGAAGTTGCGTCTCTATTAGACAAATCGGGGCTTACATGGGCTCGACGAAGTCAAACAGCGCAAACGAATGATAGGAGCGTTGCGGTTATACTCTTTGACACGATTGGAGAGTTGCCCGGAATCTACCCCTTTGCGACTATCGTCTTTGTGGGTGGAAGCATGGTAAGGAAAGGCGGCCATAATGTGCTTGAGCCTGCGGCAGTAGGAACGGCTATCATTACCGGAGCTCACAACGACAACTTTGAAGCAATCGTCCGCCTACTCCACGACAATGGAGCGATCATCACTTTGCCACCTTTAGAGGGACCGAATCTAACAGCCGCCCTATGCGATGCATTTCACTCCCTTTTAGTCTCTCCAACAAAGCGGCACGAGCTGTCGCGCAACGCCTTACAAATTGTGGAAGCAAACCGCGGAGCGGCGTTAAAGACTTTGACGTTTGTTACCCCGTTGTTTCAGCCACTCTCAAATCCGCACGTGGTAGACAAAGGTCTGACCCGCGAAACTGCTAATTCATGAAATTAACGGCGCCACTCGTGCTTCCGCCACTCAGCGCACTCTATCGCATTATTACCAAGACGCGTCTTTCGATGTACCGCCGCGGTACGTTTCGAACTACAAAACTTAACCGGCCTGTTATCAGCATCGGAAACATTACGACGGGAGGCACTGGGAAGACTCCCCTGGTCGAGTACGTGGCGCGGTTGCTATCGGAGAGCGGCCGCAGGGTATGTGTGCTGACGCGTGGATACGGTCGAACTCGACCGGATGAGCGAGTGTTGGTGTCAGATGGGCAGTCGGTATATTCCTCGGCTGGAGAAGCAGGGGACGAAGCGTTTCTGCTTGCAAAGAATCTAAAGGGTCTGGCAGCGGTGATTAGTGACGCGAATCGCTCCTCGGCTGGTGAAGATGCCATCAAACATTTAGGAACTGACTGCTTTGTACTCGATGACGGATTTCAACATCTGCGGCTAGCTCGTGATCTAGACATCGTGGTGATCGACGCGACGAATCCGTGGGGTGGCAAAAGGCTTTTACCCGAAGGACGGCTTCGCGAACCGCTGGAGGGCTTGAACCGAGCAAACTGCATTGTGATCACTCGCACAGATCAGATTGATGACATCCGCACGATACAGGATGAACTTCCTCTGTTCGCTTCTTGTCCTATTTTTACCTCGCGCATGAAAACGATTGATTTGGTTGCTCTGAGTGGAGCTCCCCCAAATCTCCTCGGCCCAATTGGCGCCTTTTGCGGTGTGGGCAATCCGCACTCATTTTTTACACACCTGCGTCGCGAGGGTTATGCGCCAGTGTTCGAGAGAGCGCTGCGCGATCACCAGACATACACGCAGGACCACATCGATTCAATTTCTGCTGGTGCCGCAAAAAGAGGCGCCGTCAGTTTAATAACAACCGCTAAGGACGCGGTGAAAATAAAATCCTTACACCTCTCACTGCCTACTTATGCTCTTGAAGTTCAAATCTCCATCGATAACGACACGCAGTTTAGAGATTTGATTCTCGCCTCCATAGGCACGTTCACAGATTCCACGAATCAGGCAGCTGGCCTGGCCGCAGGCAAATAGGACTACAGTAGTACGGCTTTGCCGGACCAAGGATTGCAAATCTTTCGGATGTCCTGCTCTTGGGTTTTCTGCTACAGCCCTAACGATCTTGCCCATTATCGCAAGACTGGCTGAATCGTTGGCGTCGGCTTAGCCGGCTCCTGCGATGATTTAGGTGTAGGACTCGCTGGAGGTGGAGAGGGCATTGGAACCTCAACAGGACTTACGGTTCGGGTCGGGGGCGGCAACGGAGCTTGTCTGTTGCTGTTAGAGCTGTTTGAATTCGCGTTCGAAGCGGGCGGGGGTGTTACGTCTTCCAAAGGAGTGATGGTAGGACTCGCATTAACATTCTTGTTCGCGTTCGCGTTTGGTGAATTGATATTACCGCCGGACGGAATGCTCGATTCGGCAAATCCCGTCGGTGGGGATGCGACTTGCACTGGTTGGCTATTTGGATCCGCGACGAGTCCAGGCTGGTTCACATTCCTGTTTTCCGATGTTGCCGAGTTACGAGTAAAGGCGTAGATGACGGCAAACACCACCAGCAATGCCACAGCCGCAGGAATCAAAATGCGAACTGGTTTGAACGACGCAACGGCCGGAGCCGGCGGTTGAATAGGAACGGTGACAGGTGCCCTGCGCGTTGAAACTGGAGCTTCCCTCGGGCGCACGACAGTTATTTCGTCAGCTTCATCTACCGTAGTAATTCGAGGTGGCGTTTCTACTCGGCTATCGAGGTTTACCGAACCGGAGGCAGAGCGAAGAGGAATGCCGGCTGCAATCGTCAAGTCTTCGAGCAAGTCAGTGATATGTTGATAGCGATTGCTCGGAGCTTTAGCCATCGCACGCCCGATTATGTGACCAATCGACGGCGGTATATCGTTGCGCTCATCCAGGACCGATGGCACTGGGTCCTGTAAGTGCCTCATCATCACAATGGTTGGCGATTCTCCAGTAAACGGCACGTGCCCCACGAGCATTTCGTAAAGAATCACGCCAAAAGAGTAGATGTCAGAGCGCGAATCGATCTCACCGGCCTGCGAGCACTGTTCGGGTGACATGTACTGAGGCGTGCCGATAACGAGGTTCGGTGCTGTCAACTCTGAGTCCGGAGTATCGGGCTCATTTATTTTCGCAATACCAAAATCGAGCACTTTGGCATGTTCACCAACCGCGGTACTGATCAGCATTATATTGTCGCTTTTCAGATCGCGATGCACGACACCTTGATCGTGTGCGGCCTTCAATGCGTCTGCCACTTGATAACTTATCTCAACGACACGCTGGAGAGGCAGGGGTCCCTGTTCGCGAATGACGTCCTTCAAGGTGCGGCCGCTTAAGAACTCCATCACCAAAAACACTATGCCGTCTTCACTTTCTCCGAAGTCGGTCACACTTAGAGCGTTCGGATGTGTGATTCTGGAAGCGGCGCGTGCTTCGCGAGAGAAACGGGCGACTATTTTTTCATCGGCTGCGAGCGAAGGGCGCAATACTTTGATGGCGACCGTTTTATCCATCAGCACATGCGTACCGCGGTAAACAGCTCCCATGCCGCCTTCGCTTAGCTTCTCATCTATACGATATTTGCCGGTAAGAACTTTTCCGATGAGGGGATCATCTGTTGTCTCGAGTGCAATACCGTCCGATGGGCAAAGAGTAGTTGTATCAGGATACTCAATTCCGCACTTCGGACATTTTTTCATCGGTTAATTGCGCCTCGTGACCTTGATTTGAAGGGGATGAATTCGAGACTAGCACAGCGAGCCGGGATCAGCAACGAGGCCAATTAAATGTCCGATACGCTTTAGCTTGTCGTGACGTGCGGAAGAGTCAACTGCTTTCAGGAATTGTTTTGTTGAGGCTTTTAAGACGATCACGTTCCCGAAAGAAGTTGAATCTATCGTACGTCACGATAAGCTAAAGCGTATCGGACACAAAAAGACGAGCGAGAAAAGTTCCCGCTCGTCTTGCGATGTTTCGAACTGTTGTTTCCGTTAGCTAGGCTTAACGACCGCAAACACTACCAACAGGGCGAACAGAACCAGCGACTCAATCAGCGCCAATCCCAAGATCATCATGGTCTGAATACGACCAGCTGCCCCGGGATTCCTTGCTGCGCCTTCGCAAGCGGACGCGCCAATTCGTGATTGTCCGAGAGCTCCGCCAAACACTGCGATGGCGAAACCGATGCCTGCCGCTAGCGCGCGAAACTTGCTCACGGAACTCGCGTTGTCAGCGCCTGCCGCAGCAACTTCAGGCTGCGCGAGCACGGTCATTCCACTCATGAGAATGCCGACAACAGCGAAGAACAACATCCTAAGTTTGTTCATTGTTCCTCCTTAAAGATTAATTGAATGACCTGACCGGAAGCGATGTGTGGACGAATGCGGTTGTTTATGATTTCGCCTGAATCCGGTATCCACCGCCCCTCGAACAACGGCGCTCCAGCGAGACAGACCTGACATGCTTCAAATCGCGAAGCAATAAGTAACCGTCCGGCCCAAAATCTGTTCTGGTCAAATCAGGATTGCCAGGTAACGTGCGCAGTCACTGTGACTGCGTCGCTCACACAAGCGGGAGTTCCCCTACGTTAGAACAGGGGCAATTATTTGGTCTTCCTCCACAGCATGCTCGTGGTCACCATGAGCGACATGTGGCGCGTGCGACACCTCACTTATGTACAGCTGGGAAAGTAGGATGAAAACGAACGTTTGTATGAATGCAACGAAGACGCTCAAAGGCATCAAGAAGATTGGAGCAAGCCACGTATAAGGCGGTGCCAAATTGGCCACTGTCTCCAGCACCTTTTCGTCCGCGAACAAGTTACCGAACAAACGAATGCCCAGTGAGAAGGGTCGGATAAAATTACTGATCAATTCGATCGGAAAGATCAGCGGGGCGATCCACCAAACTGGACCAGCGAAATGCTTCAAGTGTGTAAACAAACCGTTTTCGCTGATACCGATATAGTTGTAGTAAAGGAACGAACTTAAACCCAATGCGAAAGTAACGCTGGTGGCCGAAGTCGGGCTCATGAACAGCGGAAAGAGACCCATTAAGTTGGAGACGAGGATTAGAACAGCAAAGGTCATGACCACCGGGAAATATTTCAGCCCATGTGGGCCAATGATGTCTTCCAACATGCTCCTTACCGACAGCACTCTTAGCTCGAGATTCTGCTGAGCACCATGCGGTTCGGCTTCAGAAAGTTGTCCCTTAAAAATCCATATAATGACCACGCTCAGAATGCAGGCTATAAAGAACATGACCGTGTACCACGGAATCGCGTTCTCAGGCGTGTATGGCCCAAACACCGCGTCAGGCGTCGTTCCAAATCTGGCGAAGAATGATTTCCAAATCGGATAGGTGTAGTTCATCTCAAACCTATACGCCCATTCGCCAAGGTAATGATTCACCACTTGCACCACGATTGGGGCGTGGTGCTCTGCTTCTTCCGCATGCTCTGCGGCCTCATGCGCAGCTTCCTGCAACCAGAACATCAACCAATTTCCTCTCGCCGAATAATTGCGAAATAGAACTCTCTAAACGCTTCAACGAATAATGCAACTACAAATGTACAAAGCCCGATAATTATGGCTGCCAACGACGCAAATCCGAGCGCATAAGCGGCAAACGCCACACTACCTACGACCAAGTAGCGAAAGATGTATTTCGCCAAAGTAATTCGCGGCTTTTCACCCGACACCAGAACGCCAAACGCAACGGAGATTGAACTCTGTAGCCACCGATGATTCAGCAAAGCCAGAAGCCCGCCGATAACCAGTCCGCTTGTTACTTGCCAGGAGCTGAAGAAGACGGACACCATCACAGCGACCAGCGTCGCGATGATCATCGTGCGCAGTATTCTGGAATGAAGACCCTGATCGCGCGTGCCCACCGTCTGGACAGGTTCCTGCCCTGCATTGTCTGTATTTTCCGTCATAGCGAAGCCGCCGATTTTACCTGCGTTTTTGGTGAGTTGTCGAGTTGGCGAGCAATCTGTATCTCTGTGGTTAGGCTTACAGAAAAAATAACCACAGAGACACAGAGAGCACCGAGGGCGCACAGACTTGGATCTTTAACTAAAGCGTCTTCGAACTGATGCGGACGAACTGGTAGAGCCCGCAGGCAGAACCAAGGACAATTCCCAAGACCAGGAACCACGGAGTCGTCTGAAACCACTTATCAACTAACCAACCGATTAGAGTAAAACCCGCAACCGATGCGAACAGTGTGAAACCTGCGGCATAGGCCAGACCACTTTTGCGGTTTGCTTCCTGATCGGGAGTTTCGCGTGGTTCTGAGGGCGGGCTTGGAGACATCGACTATTACCAACTTTCGCGCCGCAAAAAATTCTTCGGCACATCGTAGAACAGCGCGCGACGAGAATGTCGCATTGAGTCGTGTATGAAACAGACGTGCGTGCACCAGCAAGCGTTGCCGCCGTCGATTGCATTCAATTCGCTTTGCCGTTCATTGGCTGCCCACAGCGCGCCGAAGTCGTAGTCGTACTCAGAAAGCGTGCCAAACTTTTCTCGCAATTCGCACGCGCGAACATCACCGTTATAGTCGATCACGGCGGTCGTTTCGCCCGCCGTGCAGGGAAACGGCCACGGTGTTTGCTCACCAAAGTTCGCGTGTTGTGTTCGGTAATGCGTAGTGATTGTGCCAACGTAGGCGACATTCTTTACAAAACGCTTACTCGCCTCATCGGCGGCAAACATTCTGTCGCCGTAGCGTTTTGTTAGACGGGAAACGTGTGCGTACATCGCGGGAAGCACGTCGGCAGGCACTTCCTTAATCTGATCGCCCACCAGCGTTTTACCGCGAACAATGTTGAAGTACTGACCATCGAGTCGGTAATGCTTCCACATGAACTCAGACAGCATTTCAATCTCGGTATAGTTTTCGGCACAAACAACCGTATTCACATTGAGACGAAATCGATCGGTGAACTTTTCCTTCAAGGGGTACAACGCCTCGATACAATCGAGCGTTTTATCCCAGTTGCCCGGCACACCTCGTATCCGATCGTGAGTTTTGCCGTAACCGTCGAGCGCGATGTTCAGGTACAAGTCGATTGTGGGATTGTGTGACAACGCCGAGTTGACGATGTCGAAAACACGCGACTTGATAAGGCCATTCGTAGGGATTATGACGCGCCGGACACCATTATTCGCGACGAACATGTCGATGATCTGTGAGACATCAGGTCTTAAGGTGGGCTCACCACCGGAAAGCCACAGGTCTGTGATCGCCGGCATTGTGCGCGACACCTTTTCGATTTGTGCGAACGTCATGTCGCCCGGACGATTCAGTTCTTCGTGATAGAAGCACGTCTGACAGAGGGCGTTGCAGCGTGAGGTAACGAAGAGGATTACCGTGCCCAATCGCTTCTCACGCTTGGACGAACGGATGAGTTGGACGAATTGGACAGCTTTGTTTGGCATTGAGGTTTTGTGTCCGATACGCTTTAGCTCTTCCAAACGTAACGAGCAACACGGCACGCTGTCCTCGACTTTTGCAAGCAGCTCTAAGGCGTATCGGACATGTCCCGCGAGATAATGACAGCTTCATTAGGTGATTTCAATTCGTAAGTAATTCCTCGCCAAACGATTCGTCTCGAGAAGCCGGCCACAATCGCATTGTAAAGATAGAGGAGTGAAGCAAACGGCCATAATGTTAGTTGGCCTGGCAAGTCTCTATTTAACAGGCGCCGGTATTCTCTTAGGGGAATTCTGATCGACTTCCAGCGAACGAAAGACTTCGCCGCCCCCAACAAGAAGATAAGCACCAAAACCGCAAGTAGCATCACAAATGATCGCCCCGTCAGAACGCGCCACACCAACAAACCGATGCCTCCGTAAAAAGTGACTGCAAATAAAAAGCCACCAAGGAGAACCGGCTTCCAAAGGTGCGACGCGTACACACGAGTAATTTTTATTTGTCGGGTTGTAAATTCCAGCAATTCGCGGAAGTCGCAGTCACCGACAGCGGGTACCAAACAGTTTGGTGTGAAGTGAACGGGAAGCTTCGCTTGATGCAAGACCGTCGTAACTGTGAAGTCGTCGGATACACTACCTCGCCAACGATCGCGAATGTGATGCCTATCGAAGACTGATCTGCGAATTGCCGTTGATCCACCCCAGCAAAAGTTCTTTCCATGATTGGCACCTAAGGCGGAGGCCACTGACGCATTCCATACAGCGCGTAGACGTGACGCAAGACCACCTTTAACTGGAACAAACCAACGATAACCGCTCGAGGCACCGAGATCAGGATTCTCGAGAGGCGCCACAAGCTGCCGCAGCCATGTCGGTTCAGGTCGAGCGTCTGTGTCGACGAAGACCAACACCTCACTTAAGGCACCTACCTCCTCTGTCGCAACCCGCAGGTTATGAACCTTTTGCCCGCTATCAGTTGCTGGCCCCGCGATGACCACGCGCGTCTTTACTGCCGAATGCCGCTGCTGCAACTCGCCTACCAGTTTGATAATTGGATCGGCCGCGTTGTCGACGACAAAAAGAATTTCGAAACACGGATAATCTTGGGACAGCAGTGCAGTCAGATTGTCTTCTAATCCAGGCTCTTTCCCTCTGTTGGGCGCGATAACGGATACGAAAGGCGTGAAATCAGGGAGTGGTTTGGCGGTTTCTTGACGAACGTAGGTCGCGTAGCGGAAACCGCTGAGGAGTGATTTGGAGCCGAACCAGACTGCAACGGCAGCGAGGAAGTAAAAAAGTAACACTCGTGATTAGGAGAGATACTCGAGCAGTTGCTGCGCAACCTTCACAAATGGCTGCGGGTAGATGCCAACGAAGATGATTCCAATTAGTGAAACTGCGAGAGCGGTTTGCAGCGCCGGCGACAGCGATAATGGTTTGTCATCGGCAACACCATCACCGAGATACATCACTTTGATAAACCGGAAATAATAGTAGAAGGAAACAACTGTGTTGATGATGGCCCAAACGGCCAGCCAGTAATACCAGTTTTTATGGTCAGCTGTACCGCGTTGAATCAGGCCGCCAAACAAGAAGTATTTTCCGATGAATCCACCGGTCACGGGTAGGCCGCCAAGCGACAACATGAATACTGTCATCATGGCAGCGAGGACTGGAGCCTTTTGCCCGAGTCCTGTCATATCGTCAATGTTGTCACCGATGATGCCTCGTCGTCGCAGGCTGATGATCACACCGAATGCCCCCATATTCATCAGCGTGTAGACGAGCAGGTAAATGATGAGTCCCACATATCCGTAAGTATTACCGGCAATCAGACCGAGCAATAAATATCCGGCGTTGGAGATTGACGAGTAGGCGAGTAGGCGTTTGGAATTCTCCTGTGTGACAGCTGCCCAATTGCCGACCATGATCGTGATCGCAGCGACGATGCCGAGCAGTGGTGCCCAATCCGCGCGCATGCCGCCGAGGGCCTCGATGAAGATTCGCGCATAGAGGGCAAAACTTGCGGCCTTGGATCCGGTGGAAAGAAACGCCGTCACGGAGGTCGGGGCACCTTCATAAACATCCGGCGCCCACATGTGGAATGGAACTGCAGCCACCTTGAAGAAGAGGCCTGCGGCAAGGGCGATCATGCCCAGCAAAAGCATCGGCCGAAGGGAAGCACTGTCAGGGTTGGTCTTCATGAGACCCATAACCTGGCCAATCTCCTGTCCGATTTGACCGATGTTAGTCGAACCAGCAATACCGTACAGCAACGACATGCCATACAACAAAACGCCCGATGAAAACGCGCCGAGCAGAAAATACTTCATTGCCGCTTCATTCGACTTCTTTTCACGCTTCGTAAACGCAACCAGCACATAGAAGGTCAGAGCCATCAACTCGAGGCTGATATACAAAGTGATCAGATCGTAGCCGCAGGCAAGAAACATCATGCCCACTGTCGCAAAAAGCACGAGTGCGTAATACTCGCCATGCTGTTCACCTTCGATATCGAGGTAGCGAGTTGATATTCCGATTGCCAGAGCGGCAGCGACCAGAAATACCGATTTGAATAGCAGTGCGAATCCGTCAATGCGAACCATGCCGTAAAAACCGTCGATCGACACTCCAGGTCTCATTGACAACCATTGGACGGCAAGCGACGTACCTGCGAGCGCAACGCCAATCAATGCAAAGTAAGCCGTGAGCTTTGTCTTGCGGTAAGGAAGAATCACTTCCATCACCAGGACGACGCAGGCACAGAAAGTGAGAATCAGCTCAGGCGCGATCAGCTGAAGATCGGCTAGGTTGAATAGGGACGTTGTGTTTGCCTGGAGCAGGAACATTCGGTCTTAGGTCTTTGGTCTTTGGTCTTTCTTGGCTCTTAGTTTCTTCGTGCTTCGTTCAAGGCTTCATTCAATCGGCAATTGGCAATCGGCAATCATTTCTCCGCTCGTTCAGTACCTGACGGCACTGGCATTCCCGGAATCGGATAATCAGGTTTCACTTGTTTCACGAGCGCATTCACTGGTTTCTCGATAAACGCGAGAAATGGTTTGGGATAAACACCAATCCATAACGCCATGATCATTAGCGGCGCCATATAAGCCCACTCGCGGATGTTTAAATCCGGTAGATTTGCATTTTTTGGATTGTCGATCTGGCCAAAGAACATCCGCTGGTAGAGCCAAAGGAAATATCCTGCGTTCAGAATGATTCCCAGCGCCGCCCAGCCGGCCCAGTACGGGTTCGATTCAAACGCACCCCGCAGTGCAAGAAATTCCGAAATGAACACTGCCAACAACGGCAGGCCAATCGCAGTCATCACCATTCCGAGAAAGATCGCGGCGTAGCCCGGCATCACATGCGACAAACCACCGAATTCTGAAACCTTTCGCGTGTGTCGTCGCTCGTAGATGATTCCTACCAACAGGAACAGCGCGCCAGAGTAGATGCCATGATTGACCATCTGCAGGACACCGCCGTTCACGCCGTTAGGATTCAATGCGAACAAACCGAGCATCACCATTCCCATCGACGAGACTGAGGAGTAGGCGACAAGCTTCTTTACGTCGCCGTCTCTCTTTACGACGAAGTACATCGCAGCGAGCGCGCCATAGATGATGCTGATGATCGCCAAAAACACCATGACACTGCGCACACCAAACGTTCCGAATCCAGTAACCCAGGAGCTTTCATCTTTCGAGGCTCCGGGGAACATCGGCAGATTGAAACGATAGAATCCATAGGTTCCGAGTTTCAGCAATATGCCTGCAAGAATGACTGAGCCTGCAGTGGGTGCTTCAACGTGCGCATCCGGCAACCAGGTGTGAAACGGAAACATCGGCACCTTGATCGCGAAGCCAAGAGCGAACGCAACGAATAACAAAATCTGCATTGTGCCCATCTCCATTACAGAGCCGATGCCTTGCATGAAGATGATGTTGAATGTTCCGGTTCCGTTTCGCGCTGCTTCCTGAACTGTATTGAAAACCAGTTGGGCGGCTTGGGTATTTCCCGCCAGTAAGTTAATCGTCGATTGATTTAACTTAGCTACTAAGCCGGCGTCTTGCGTCAGGAAGTACATCTTCAAAACGCCTAACAGCATGACAACGGATCCAACCAGTGTGTAGAGAAAGAACTTTATCGCCGCGTACAAACGATTCTCGCCACCCCAAATGCCAATCAGGAAATACATCGGCACAAGCGAAACTTCGAAGAAAAGGTAAAAGAGAAAGAGGTCCATCGAAGCAAACACGCCGATAACCGATGTCTGTAGTAATAGCAAAAGTACGTAGTATTCCTTCTCGCGTTTCTCTATGTAACTCCAGGATGACAGCGCTGAGATAACGCCGAGGAGAGTTGTTAGAAGAATCAATAAGACTGCGACTCCGTCAACACCCATCTGATACCGCGCACCGATGATCGGGATCCAGGTGTGGTCCTCAAGAAACTGCATTCCCCCTGTCGATCGGTTGTACGTGAGCAGGTAAAGAGACGCGAGAAAGTCGAGACCGAACCAGGCGGTCGCGAACTTTTTAATCAGGCCCGACTGGTCCTTCCTCAATAAAGCGAGAATGACGATCGCGCCCAACGCCGGCATCCAGGTTACAAATGAAAGAATGTAGGAATTGTTCATTTTGTTTTCGGTAAATGAGCCGCAATATCAGGCCAGAACAGCAACGCGACCGCCAACATCAAACCGAGGACCATCACCAAAGCATAATTCTGCGTGAAGCCCGTCTGTGCCGCGCGAAACAGCGGTGACATCAAACGAATGATGAAAGCAGCTATAGTGTTGACCAATCCATCGACGAAATACTTATCAAAGCCGCCGACAATCCGGCTGGAGAGTCGACCTAATGCTGCGAGTCCATTCACGATGCCGTCGACGACCTTCGAATCGAAAGCATAGACAGCTCGAGCGGCATCCATGGTCCGGCGTGTTATCGCCCATCCATAAAATTCATCAACCCAGTATTTGTTATAGCTAGCCTGATACAGAGGACGTAGTCGTTGCGCCCAGATGTCCGGTAGTCGCGTGTCTTTGACGTAGAACAAGAGTCCCAAGCCAATACCGATTCCCGCCACCATCAGAGAAGTGACCATGAAGAGCCACTCGGTTGCGAGTTCATTATGCACTCCGTGCTCGACCGATTGAGCCAATGTTGTGTGAACGTTTCCATAAACACCAGCTTCAGAACGCTCGAGTGCTTCCGGAGGCGCCGGCACAAGTTCGGTATGCGCCACCTCGGTACCCGCATGCCCACCACCCTCAGCTGAGCCAAATTCATGGGTCGTGGGATTCCAAATAATCGGGTTCATCCAAGTAACAATATTCAGCTTCCCACCCGGGTGCTCGCCCCAACCCATGAAGCGGAAAGCTGGACCAACACCAACGAAGCCACCGATGGTTGCCAAAACTGCCAAAACCACCAGCGGGATCACCATAGATCGCGGCGATTCATGAGGAAGGTGCACGTGGTGATCGACTCGGCCAACGTGTTCTCCCGGTTCGTGCCGCGGCCTATCACCAGCAGACGCGAGCTTCGCATCGTGTGAACTCAGGCCTTTGTCGTAAGCGGACGCATATGCTTCGTCTGCTTCTCCGCCAGCCGGAGGTTCGAGGAATCGTTCTTTGCCCCAAAACGTCATTGCCACAAGACGTGTCATATAGAACGCGGTACACGTGGCAGCGATCGTGCCGATTAGCCATACAATCCAACCGAGCGGAATGTGCGTGGTCGAAGCAGCGTTCCAAAGAATTTCGTCTTTCGACCAGAAGCCGCTGAAAGGAATGATGCCGCAAATGGCCAACCATCCTGCCAGGAATGTGAGATATGTGTAGGGCATGTATTTCTTCAAACCACCCATACGACGCATATCTTGTTCGTGATGCATGCCGTGGATCACACTGCCTGCACCGAGAAACATCAGTGCTTTGAAGAAGGCGTGCGTCATCACGTGAAAGATGCCAATGACAAATGCGCCAACGCCGCAAGCCATGAACATGAATCCGAGCTGCGACACCGTCGAGTACGCCAGTACTTTCTTTATATCGTTCTGCGTAATGCCGATCGTCGCAGCGAAGATTGCTGTGGCGGCTCCAACCAGGGTTACTACAAGTAACATCGTTTGCGAATGCTGAAAGATCACATTCGTGCGTGTCACCATGTACAGACCAGCAGTAACCATTGTGGCCGCATGAATCAGCGCTGAGACGGGCGTTGGTCCAGCCATGGCGTCAGGCAACCAAACGTGAAGCGGTAATTGGGCTGACTTTCCGCAGGCTCCGACAAACAAGCCGAGCGCGATCCACGACATGAGACCCCACGTGCCAACCAGCTCGATTGGAAACTCCTTCGCTTGCGCAAACACATCTGTGTATTGCGCCGTTCCGAACGTGGCGATTACTGCAAAGATGGCCAGCGCAAATCCGAAGTCGCCGATGCGATTGGTGATGAATGCTTTGCGTGAGGCGTTAGCAGCTTCCTGCCGATCGAAGTAGTAGCCGATCAGCAAATAGGAACAGAGCCCGACTCCTTCCCAGCCCACAAACATCATTACAAAGTTCGAGCCCATCACCAGGACGAGCATCGAGAACATGAATAATCCCATGTACGCGAAGAAGCGGTAGAACCCAGCGTCGCCGTGCATATAACCCGTTGCGAAGACGAAAATGCACAACCCTACGCCCGTAACAATCAACATGAACACCGCTGACAAGGGATCGAGTTGATAGCTCCATTCGACGTTGAGTACTGATGAGCGGGGTGTAATGGCAGCGCCTACGAGAACGGCAGGGTTCTTCTGGCGCTCTTCCGGCGTCATTGCGGCGAATTTTTCCCGAGCCTTTTTGTCGAGTTCAGCTGAAAGGCGCGCTTCGTCACCCTGCGTTTGCAGGACTGCGCCGCCCGGTATCCAGTCAAACTTGAACGCGCCATCCTGACTCGTGACGTATGTGTTTGGCCATTGGGCGTGACTTCCCCAACCGTAGGAGATAATTGCGGCGACGCTGATGAGGAACGCGAGCGCGACAGATCCGACGGCGATGCCGCCAATTAGTTGTTCAGAGAAGCGGAATTTACGACCGAAGAAACCATTAACGGCCGCACCGATAAGGGGAAGTAAGGGAACTAGCCAGATGTAACGATACATTGGTACTGAACTTTGGTCTTTGGACTTTGGTCTTTGGAAGTGCGCGGTCTTTCAAAGGCCAAAGACCGAAGACTAAATATCAACTCTCACCATTTCAACAAATCAATCTCGTCTACCCAGATCGTTTCCTTGTTGCGATAGAGCGCAATGACAATGCCGAGGCCGATTGCCGCCTCAGCAGCAGCGACGACGATTACAAATACAGCGAACACCTGACCGGCGTAGGCATTTACGCTCCCGGTTTCCTGCAAGTATCGGGAAAAGGCAATGAAGTTCAAATTGGCCGCATTCAAGATCAACTCAATAGACATGAAGATAACGATGATATTTCGGCGCGTGAGAACTCCAGCAACACCGATGATAAAAAGCAGCGCCCCAATGACGAGAAACTTCGAGAGGTCAGGGCTTCTTACACCCTTAATCATCTGCGCAACACGACCATCGCTTGCTTCCTGGAAAAGCAGAACGGCAAGTGAAAGTAAGATTGACATATTGTTCGTTAAGAACTGACCTCGACTCGTGCAACCTCTGGATGCTCCCTGGCTTCTTCCTGAAGAACGTCAGGATCAACATCATCGGCAGAGACTTCTTGCTTTAGAGTACGAGCCAACATCACGGACCCGATGATGGCCACGAGTAACAACACGCTGGCGATTTCAAAAGGTAATGAACCATATCGATAAAGAATGCCGCCGACGGTCTCGGTTTGAGCAGTTAACCGGCTCGTTCCAGTTGCCGTAGGAGGCAAATTGCTATCCTGGTCCGAACCAGTTGTCGCCATCTGAATTGCCGCGCGTTTTTGTAGTTCCTGATAGCCAGTGTTGACAGCGAAGAGCACTCCCGCAACAAGCAGAAAGCAGAAAACGAGGCTGGCAGTAACCTGTCGTGGTCTGTTGAAGATCTCTTCCCTGCCTTGTTCCTCGGCGCCGACATTGACGAGCATGATGACAAAGAGAAACAACACCATCACACCGCCGACATAAACTAGAATCTGGACGCCGGCAATAAATTCAGCATGCGCCAGGACGAACAGAGCAGCGACGGATACGAGCGAAGAGATCAGGAACAGCGCGCAGTGCACAGCGTTGCGCGCCATGACGGTCAACAATCCCGCGAATATCGCAGCGAGACCAAAGAACCAGAAGAAGAAGGCTTCCCAGCCGGATAGGATCATGCCGTTTGCCGATCTGTTTTATTGCCGATTGCCAATTGCCGATTTTTGTCCGATACGCTTTAGCTTGTCGTGACTTTCGCTAGACTCAACGTGCGATTACTGCGGAACTTGAACTTACTGTAAGTCACGACAAGCTAAAGCGTATCGGACAAAAATCGGCAATCGGCAATGACTTAGCTCGTGTACTTCACCGTCTCTTTTCCCTGTTCCAACATCTCACGGTTCCACACAAAGCCCGCGCGCGAGTACGTTGCAAGTTCAAAATCTTGCGTGAGTTCGAGACAAAATGTCGGACATGCCTCCTGGCACAGCGCGCAGAACATGCACCGTGAGGTATCGAAAATAAACTCGTCAAGCACCTTCTTCTTTCGGGGTTTGCCGGCGACCGTGATCTCAACGTCCATTGGTATGACGTCGATGCAGTCTTCCGGACACGCAATTGCACACAGGTTACAGGCAATACAAAGCGTGTCATGCGTGTCAGGATCCATATTCAAACGCGGCGCACCATGAAAGCGCGGTGCCACGTCAGGCCGTACCTTCGGATATTGTTCGGTGTAGATCCCTTTGCCAGCGACGGAGTCTTTATCGGTCAGGGCACCGATGTTGTACTTCATCGTCAGACCAAGGCCTTTGACGAGATCGATCAAGAAGAACCGTTTGATCTTCTGTGACAACGTTGGTTTTGGAACTTTTACTAATGGCATAAATACATTTCCAATGCCGATTGCCGATTTAATGTCCGATACGCTTCAGCTTGTCGTCAATGTCCAATAGATTCAAGGATAAATGAAATCAACCTTCAGTCTCACGCATCTGACAACAAGCTAAAGCGTATCGGACACATGGTCGGCAATGTCTTCAGGATACCGCAGGCTTACCCTTAGGCACATCCACCAAACGAATATTCCTTCGCTGCGTCTTCAAATGGAAATCCCTTGAACGCCAGTTGATGCGCGACAGCACTGCACCAGTGATTATCAAGCCTATAAGACCCATCACAATCATAAACACCTTGCCGGCTGCCGTCAGGTTCAAACGATTGCCGACGTGCTCGATCGTGTGAAGCACCTTCGATATGTCCAGAGCCTGCGCCAGAAAAACGGTAAATGCGGACCAGCCAATATTGATCAGCGAGGCCGGAATCAGCCACTTCCAACCAATGTCCATCAACTGATCATAACGAAAGCGGGGCAAGGTCCAGCGCAGCCAGAAATAGAGGTAAAGAATGATCGACGCCTTTATCAAAAAGACCAGTATACTGACGATCACATAAAGATTGTGATATCCGTTCGCCTCCGTCAAACGATAGACAAACGGAAAGTACCAGCCACCGAGATAAACGGTTGTAGCGACTGAAGCGACAACCACCATCGCGGCATACTCCGCCATGAAGAATAATGACCAACGGAAACCCGAGTACTCCGTGTGAAATCCCGCTACGAGCTCTGATTCCGCTTCAGGTAGATCGAAAGGCGCTCGATTATTTTCTGCGATACCAGCTACAAGAAAGAGCAAAAAGCCCACCGGTTGATAAACGACAAACCAGATCGAATCCGATTGCTGCGCAGCGACAATGGAGGATAACGAAAGAGTCCGCGCAAACATCAACGCGCCTATCAGCGCCAGTGCCATGCCTACTTCATATGAAACCATCTGTGCACTAGAGCGCAACGCACCGAGCAGAGAATACTTTGAATTCGAAGACCAGCCCGCAAGAATCAGAGCTAGCACGCCAACGCTCGACACTGCGAGAACCAGCAGCAGGCCGATATTCACGTCGGTAATAACCGCCCAGTCAGGTCCAAACGGAATCACTGAAAACACTATGAATGCAGCTGCGACTGCAATGTAAGGTGCAAAGAAAAAGATCCACCGATCAGCCTTTTCCGGAATGAAGTCCTCCTTCGTGAGGAGCTTCAAACCGTCAGCAATCGGTTGCAGCAAACCCCAGGGACCAACACGCATTGGTCCGAGTCGCGCTTGCATGAAAGCCGAGATCTTTCTTTCAAGATAGGTTGCGTACGCCACCCAAAGCGCAACTAAAGTCACCACCAAACCAATTTGAATCAACGGCCATATGACGAAGTTGATAGTGTCGCCGCTGAAGAACTTCAGCAGCAGGTCGTTAAGAAAATCAATTGGGGCAAACAGCAACATAGGTTTTTCGTTAGCGATCAATCTCACCTAGAACGATGTCGAGCGTGCCAATTATCGCAACGACATCAGCAACCAAATGGCCGACGCACATTTGCTTCAATGCCTGAAGATTGATGAATGAGGGTGGCCGCACACGGACCCGCCACGGCTGTGCGGTTCCATCAGAAACCAGGTAACACCCAATTTCTCCCTTTGGACCTTCAATTGAGTGGTAGTAGTCACCGACAGGCGGCTTAACGATCTTCGGCAGCTTCGCGTTGACAGGACCATCCGGCAGCTTAACGAGAGCCTGATCGACGATGCGACGCGACTGCCGCATCTCTTCGAGGCGAACGAGGTAGCGATCATAGGTGTCGCCGTTTTCGCCCAGCGGAATATCAAAGTCCATGTCGGCATACGCGGCGTACGGCCGCGCCTTCCTTACATCCCATGCGACACCAGAACCGCGAAGCGCCGGGCCTGATAAACCGATCGCGATGGCATCTTCTGCCGAGATGATTCCAATTCCAACGGTGCGACTTAACCAGATGCGGTTCTCGGAAAGAACTGTTTCGTACTCGTCGAGTCGCTTTGGAAAGTTGTTCACAAACCGGCGGACGTCCGTACTGAAGTCGTCGTAGGCGTCGTTAGGCATGCCGCCAACGCGCCATGCATGACAGGTAAGGCGGGCGCCGAACTGTCGTTCGAATATCTTGAGAATCTCTTCTCGCTCACGCAGTGCCCACAAGAGCACCGTGACGGCTCCAATATCAAGCGCATGAGTGGCAAGCCAAAGAAGGTGCGAAGCAATGCGGTTTAGTTCAGTGAGTATTGTGCGGAGATAGTGAGCTCTCGGCGGCACTTGGAGGCCCATCATCTGCTCGACCGTCTCCACCCAAACCAAACCATTGGAAACCGCAGCGATGTAGTCGAGCCGGTCCCAATAAGGAGCGATCTGCGTATACATGCGGTTCTCGGCTATCTTTTCCATCCCACGGTGGAGATAACCGATGTCGCAGTCGAGATCGATAACGGTTTCGCCGTCAAGCCTGAGGATCACTCGCAATACACCGTGAGTCGACGGGTGTTGCGGTCCCATGTTCAAGACCATCTCAGGAGTATCAAGGAGTGTTTCCTGAGTGGTCGCTATTTCTACCTGGTGCATACGATTGCGTTAATTATTGCAGAAAATATATTAGGCCGCCGGTTCTTCGCTTGGATGTGGTTTGTAACAACCTGTCACGCGCCACGCTTCTATAATTAAACCGATTTCGTCAGTTTCGCCCCTGTTCTTCTTATCTACCAGCTTCAAGACGATAGCATTGGCGGCGCTCGCCTTGTTCCAAACATTCCTTGGCTGTTGCGTTTCCGTAATAACAAACCCTGCCACCTTCGCCGCGTCGGGCGAATCGAAGACTTTTGCATCGTAAAGGGCGGCGATCTCTTTTGGTGACATTCCCGATTGACAATTGCCGATTGGTGTCCGATACGCTTTATTAGCTTGTCGTCACTCGCGCCAGACTCAACATGCGATTACTGCCGGATTGAACTCACTGTAAGTCACGACAAGCTAAAGCGTATCGGACCCCAATCGGCAATTACTTATCTTTCGACATCACTTCTTTCTCGCCACGGAAAATATCGCGCATCAGTCGCTCCTGTGGCACAGACAAAATCTCGAGACCGTAAGCGCGACGCTGTTCCAGTTGCTCCATCTGCACATCAGTCATCTCCGGCAGATGCTTTTTCGTCCATTCATTCTCGATAAACTCCAGCGCCACGTCTTTTCGCAACGGATGACCTTCCCAGTCCGGCGGTAGCAGAAGCCTTCTTAGATCAGGATGATTGCTGAAACGAATGCCAAACAGATCGAATACTTCTCGCTCGAGCCAGTTGGCTGCCGGCCAAACACTGGTGACACTCTCAACCTCAGTCGCCTCGTCCGTCAGTACTTTCAGACGCACTCGCTCGTTGCCTGAAATCGAATACAGGTTATAGATGATTTCAAAGGGCGCGTCTTTCCGATTTGGGAAATGAACACACGTTAGGTCCGACAGGTAGTTAAAGGGCGTCTTCTCGTCGCGTCTCAAAAAGTCACAAACCTCAACGATCCGCGGACGAGCCACGATAACCGACAGTTGGTTCAAAAACTCGACGGCCTCGCCGATATCATCGGCGAACTTAGCTCGGAGGTTCTTCACCAACCGATGTCCGCTCGCGTCGACGGGTTTGGGTCCTTCGTCTTTTTTCTTAACAGGCGGTTTGGGCGTGCCGGCCGCATCCGCTGGGGCGGTCAGTGTTTCTTTAACGGCGGCAACACGACTCTTCGCCTGTTCCACCATTGCCGCTTTCTCCGCATCGGCTCCCGCTACGCTACTCGCAGGTGGAATGGGTGATGGAGGTGCAGTCGCCGTTTGGTCGGATTCGCTCTTGTCGGGCTGTGTGGGTTCAGTAGAACCAGGTTGCTTTGTGTCTTCTGCCATAAAGACGATAGCCCCAATGAAATGTCCGAGGTTCTCAGTATCCGATATGCGCTAGCCTGTAGGTGTGGTCGAAACACACAGTCTTACCTAGACTGGCA
>Ga0114129_10002865_pt1 | contig 24129 bp, 27 predicted proteins | sample RhiMetdeltSRZDD1_FD_80071 | JGI IMG/M metagenome (GOLD analysis project Ga0114129, IMG submission 80071) | Populus rhizosphere microbial communities from Tennessee, USA - Rhizosphere MetaG P. deltoides SRZDD1 (version 2) (version 2) | ecosystem: Host-associated > Plants > Roots > Rhizosphere >...
GGACGTACCATGCGGCGCAGCACTGGAAGCATCGCGCTCGTACTCGTCATCATGCTCGCGGCGGTCGGCTGCCGTTCCGTGATGGGCGAGAGCCTCGGCGAGAAGATCGACGACAAGACCGTGACGGCGACCGTCAAGAGCAAGATCTCCGCCGACAACGTGCACAATCTGACCTGGGTGAACGTCGAGACCCAGGACGGAACCGTGTACCTGCTCGGCACCGCGGAGAACGAGCAGCAGAAGCGGCGGGCGGAAGAGCTGGCCCGCGAGGTCAAGGGCGTGAAGAACGTCGTGAATCACATTCAAGTCAAGACCGCCGGCGCCACGTCGTCGTCCGCGGCACCCGGCGGCGCCGGGTATACCGGGCGGCACGCCATGACCGGTGAGGTCACGAGCATCGACAGCGCCAAGGGGCACGTCACGCTGAAGACGGCGGACGGTGATCTCGACCTCCACTTTCCACCCGCCGCGCTCAGCAACGTGCGCAAGGGCGACCGCGTGACGGTGGAGCTCGCGATCAGGCCGCAGCCCTAGAGCGCGTGGAGTCCGAATCCCGGACGGCGGTTGTCGCGGCGCTGCTCGGTAACGGCGCGCTCGTGATCCTGAAAGGGATCGCGGCCGCCGCCACCGGCAGCGCCGCCATGATGGCGGAAACGTTTCATTCGGTTGCCGACACCGGCAATCAGGCACTGCTGCTGCTCGGCCAGCGCCACAGCCGTCGCCCGCCCGACGAGACGCACCCGTTCGGCTACGGCCGCAGCGTCTACTTCTGGGCGTTCGTGGTGTCGCTGATGCTCTTCACCGTGGGCGGCGCGGCTGCCATTGGCGAAGCGATCCGGACCTACGTCCATCCTCACGCCCACGAGAGCTTCGCATGGGCGTACGGCGTTCTCGCCGGCGCCTTCGCCTTCGAAGGTGTGTCGTTCGTGGTGGCGGTGCGGGCAGTGAGGCGCGTGCAGGGCGCGCGGACGTTCCGGAAATTCTGGCGCGACAGCCGCGATCCGACCTTGCTCACCGTGCTGCTCGAGGATTCCGCAGCACTGACGTCGATCGTGATCGCCGGGGCGGGGATCGCCATCGGTCAGGTCACCGGAGACGTGCGCTGGGACGCCGCCGCCTCCGCCGTGATCGGCCTCATCCTGCTCACCGTCGCGGTGCTGCTCGCGTTCGAGAGCTACTCGTTGCTTATCGGTGAAACCGCGCCACCGGAGGTGCGGCGACGGATCCGGGACGTCGCGAGCGGGGATCCTGCCGTCGCCGCGCTTGCCAGCCTTCACACGATGCACCTCGGCCCCGACGCGCTGTTGACCGTGGTCGGCGTGCAGTTTCGCGATGACCTCACGGCGCCGGAGGTCACGGCGGCGGTGAGCCGGATCCAGGACAAGATCCGCGCCGCCCTCGGCGACGAGACGACGCCCCGCATGATCGTCATCGAGCCCACGCCCGCGTCGGAACTCGCGCACGTCGCGTGAGCGGCCCGCGCGCATCTCCGTCAGGCGCCGGACGCGGGCGTCGGTCCGTTTCGCTGAGGTCGGTCAGGCGGGCTCGGCGAGCAGGCGATCGACGTGCTCGCGAAAGAGGCCGTCGGTGAGCGCGCCCACGTGCTTGACGCGAATGCGGCCGTGACGGTCGATGAAGAACGTCTCCGGCACCCCGTACACACCGTAGTCGATGGACACCTTGCCCCCGGGGTCCGGCGCGTTCGGGAACGTCAGGCTGAAATCCCGGATGAATTTCTGCGCCGCTTCCGGCGTGTCCTGGATGTCCACGCCGAGCACGGCCACCCCGCGCTCACGGTAGGCGCGCCACCCGCGCTCGAGCACGGGGGCCTCGTCGTAGCAGGCCGGGTTGCACCACGACGCCCAGAAATTCACGACGACGACACGGCCGCGATGGGCCTCGAGCGACACCGGCTCGCCGCCGAACGTGGTGAGCGTGAAGGCGGCGGCGGGGCGGCCGACGAGCGGCGACGGGATCGCGCGCGTATCGATCCGGAACCCATACGCGAGCAGCGCCAGCACCGGAAGCGCGGCGAGGGGCATCAGCCAGCGCCAGGCGCGCCTCACGCCGTTTTCCTGCGCTCGGGCAGCACGGCGAGCGCCGTGCCCAGGGTGAGAACGACCCCGCCCAGCCAGATCCAGCTCACGAGCCGATTGACCTGGAGCTTCACGGTGGCCTGGGATCCGTCGCGCGCAAAATCGCCGAGCACGAGATACACGTCCTCGCGCAGGCCGAGCTTGTAGTCCACGTACGCGATCGGCGTCTGGTCCCGCGGGTAGAACTTCTTGGCGGGACTGAGGGTGAGGGGATGGCCGCGACCGTTCGTCACCGTGAACGTTCCCGTGACCTTGAAGTGATTGGACTCTTCGCTGGCGGCGAGCCCGTCGAAGCGCACGCGATAGCCCGCGAGCTCGGTGCTCTCGCCGCGCCGAAGCGTCAGCTCATCCTGCACCGACCACGCCTGGGAGCCGGTGACACCGACGGCGACGAGCAGGATACCGAGGTGAATGACGAAGCCGCCATAGCGCCGGTTGTGGCGCACGAGCAAGCCGCCCATCGCGGGAAGCAGCCGCTCGCCCAGGCGCCCCCGCGCGCGCGTCGCGCGCGCGAAATCGACCGCGATAGTGGCGGCGACGAAGACGGTGAGAGCAAGGGTCAGGACGGCGAGCGCGGAGCGTACCCCGAGGAGCCTGAACACGGCGGCGGCAACGACGCCGATCGTCACCGGCCACAGGAAGTTGCGCACGAGGTTGTTGAGCGACGCCCGCCGCCACGCGATCAGCGGCCCCACCCCCATGAGGAAGATCAGCCCGAGGAAGAGCGGAACATTCACGGAATTGAAGAAGGGCGCGCCCACGCTCACCTTCACACCGCGCGTCGCCTCCGCCAGGAGCGGGAAGACCGTCCCGAAGAACACCGTGAACGCGGCCGCCACGAGCATCACGTTGTTGAGGAGGAACGTCGATTCCCGCGAGACGACGGAATCGAGCTCGCCCTGACCGCGCAGGTCGTCCCAGCGGAGCGCCAGCAGCGCGAGCGCGCCGAGGACGACGAGCGCCAGGAAGGTCAGGAAGAACATCCCGATCGAGCCCTGCGTGAACGCGTGCACGGAGGCGATCACGCCCGAGCGCGTGAGGAACGTGCCGAAGAGGGTGAGGCTGAACGTCAGCACGACGAGCGCGATGTTCCACAGCTTCAGCATCCGGCGCCGTTCCTGGATCATCACCGAGTGCAGGAATGCGGTGCCGGTGAGCCACGGCATGAACGCGGCGTTCTCGACGGGATCCCACGCCCAGTACCCGCCCCAGCCCAGCACGTGATAGCTCCACCAGCCGCCGATGAGGAGGCCGAGGGAGAGGAAGTACCACGCCACGATCGTCCACCGGCGCGTCGTCGTGATCCAGGCGTCGCCCACCCGGCGCGTGATGAGCGCCGCGATCGCGAACGCAAACGGGACCGTGAATCCGGTGAAGCCGAGGTAGAGCGCCACCGGATGCGTGATCATGCCGCTGTCCTCGAGGAGCGGGTTGAGCCCGCGGCCGTCCGCGGGCGCGGGCGTCAGCCGTTGGAAGGGCGGCGCCGGCACCGTCATGACGAGGAGGAAGAACGCGAGCACGCTCAGCAACACGGTCAGCACCCACGGGTAGAACTCGCGCGCGTTCCGGCGATGGCGGAGGATGACGATGAGCGTGTACATGGCGATCATCCACGCCCACAGGATGATCGAGCCTTCGAGGGCGCCCCACACCGCGGTGATCCGGTAGTAGAAGGGCGTGCCGCGGTTGGTGTTGGCGGCCACGTAGCGGACGGAGAAGTCGAACACGAGGAAGGCGTACGTGAGCAGCGCGAATGCGAGCGTGACGAGGACGAAGACACCGAGCGCGGCGTGCTGCGCGGATTCCACGTAGGCGGCTCGACCGGTGTGGCCGCCGATTCCCGCCGCCGCCGACCCGTACACGGCGAGCACGAGCGCCACCAGGAGGGCGCCGTATCCGATCTCCGGAATCATCGCGCGTCGGTCCCGCGCAGCGTCTTCATGAGGTCCTTGTAGCCGGCGCCACTCCCGTCGTGAGGCGCGCGGTACTCCTCGGAGTGCTTCGCCATGATGAGCGTCGCCTTGAAGTAGCCGTCGGCCGTCCACCGCCCTTCCACCACCGCTCCGCGCCCTTCGCCGAAGAGATCCGGCGCCGTTCCCTTGTGGCGGACGGGCACGGTGGCGGTCCCATCGGAGAGCGTGAAGGCGAGATCGAGCGTGGCCGGATCCCACTTCAGCGAGCCCGGGAGGACCATGCCACCCAGGCGGTAGGCCTTGCCGGTCACGGCCGAGGCCTTGAGCTCCGACGGCGTGACGAAGTACACGGCCGACTGCGTCACGCCGGCGTAAATCATGTACCCGAGCGCGAGCGCGATGATCACGAGCCCGGCGACGAGCTTCCGATGCTTGTTGGTTGTCATGGTAGCGGGGACGGCGAGGGCGGCTTGGACCGTGGGTGGCCTGAGACAGATGCGGGCTGGCTGCGTTTTTCTAAGTCCGATTGATTCATTGTCGACGCCGGCGTTGTCGCCGTCGTTCCGCGCGGCGGCGTCGGCGGTCGGCGCGAGAGGGCGGTGAGCTCGCGGTCGCGGCGGAGGAGGCGACGCCAGTAGGCGACGAGGACGACGGCGGCCAGGCCGTAGGCGGCGAAGACGTAGCCCCAGTGATCCGGCATCAGGCGAGCGCTTCCGCTTCACGCCGGAGGAGGGCGACGCGCTTGGCCACGAAGTACGCGTAGAGCAGCGTGAACGCCACGAAGTTCACGAGGAGCGCGGCGAGGATCTCGGGGGGCATGGTGGGCGCGCCCGGCTTGATCAGCGATGGCGGCTGATGGAGCGTTCGCCACCAGAGCACGGAGAAATGCACGAGGGGGATGTCGAGGGCGGCCACGATGCCGAGCACGGCCGCGTAGCGCGCGGCACGCTCGTGGTCCTCGATCATCGCGCGCAACAGCAGATACCCGAGATACATCACGAACAGGATGGCCACCGTCGTGAGCCGGGCATCCCACGTCCACCACGTTCCCCACGTGGGCTTGCCCCAGATGGAGCCGCTCGCGATGGTGATGCCGGTGAAGATCACGCCCGATTCCGCGGAGGCGGAGGCCACACGATCCGCGCCGGCGGCGCGCGTCCAGAGATAGACGACCGACGCCACCGCCACGACGCCGAACGCGAGGTACGCCACCCACACGCTGGGGACGTGCAGGTACATGATGCGCTGGACGGTGCCTTGCGAGGCTTCCCGTGGTGCCACTCCGAAACCCATCACGAGCCCCACGGCGAGCGCCACCGCCGCCAGCGCTCCGAGCCATCGCGTCAGCACATCAGCCCTCGAGCACGAAGTCGAACGTGAGCACGCCGACGACCACGTAGATCACGTCGGCCGCGGCGAGCAGCCCGAGCCAGTGTGTCACCCCGCCCAGCCCCTCGCCGGCGAGCGCGGCTTCCGTCGCGCGCACGGTGGCGAGGAGAACGGGAACCTCCACCGGCAGCAAGAGCACGGGAAAGAGCAACTCGCGCGCGCGCACGTTCGCGGTCATCGCCGAGAACAGCGTGCCCATCGCGGCCAGGCCCACGGTGCCGAGCGCGATGACGAGCGCCAGCGATGGCAGCGCAGCACCGAGGGCGACGTCGAAGAAGACCACGAAGAGAGCGACGATGAACGCCTCGACGAGGAACATGAGGACGAGATTGCCGGCAAGCTTGCCAAGGTAGATGGCGGACTTGTCGCCGGGGGCGAGCAGCAGTGCTTCCCAGCAGTCGTTCTCGCGTTCGACGAGGAACGTCCGCCCGAGCGCGAGGAGACCGCTCAGCAGGAAGCCGAGCCAGAGGAGACCGGGCAGCACACCGCCGAGTCGCTCGCGATCGGGGCCGAGCGCGAACTGGAAGACGAAGAGCAGGAGCAGCGCGAAGAAGACCAGCGCGTTGAGCGTTTCCTTGGAGCGCGCCTCCACCATCACGTCCTTCCAGAGCACGATCCACGCCCGCCGCGCGAAGGTCACGGGGCGGCTTCCGTGTAGAGCGTGTAGAGACGCTGGATCTCGTCGGGCGCGAGGCCGGCGCGCGGGGTGTCGAGCGCGACCCGGCCGGCGGCGAGGATCGCGATGCGGTCGGCCACGACGAGACCGCGATCGAAGTTGTGCGTCGCCATGACCACCGCTCCCCCGAGCGCCTTGAATTCTTGCAGGTGATTCTCGAGCCACTTCCGCGCCTGCTGGTCCAGGCTGGCGAAGGGCTCATCGAGAAGAAGCACGCGCGGGCGGCGAAGCAGGAAGCGCGCGAGAGACAGCCGGCGCTTCATCCCCGCCGAAAACCGGCGCACCCGCTCGGCCGCGGACCGATCGAGATCGACCGCGGCCAGCGCCGAGGTCAAGGTCTCCGCGCTCACGGGCACGCCGTGGAGGGCGGTCCAGAATTTCAGATTTTCGAGGGCGGTGAGATCCTCGTAGAGATGGGCGCCGTGCGCGACCACGCCGACGGCGGCACGGACGGCCTCGGCGTCGCGGACGCAGTCGTGACCGCCGACGACGGCGGCGCCACGGGTGGGACGCACGAGCGTCGCGAGAATTCTGAGGAGTGTCGTCTTGCCGGCACCGTTCGGACCGAGCAGCGCCACCGCTTCGCCCGCGTGGACATCGAGGGTCACGCCGTCGAGCACGACGTTCGCGCCGAACACCTTGCGAAGTTCGGACACGCGGACGAGCAGCTCAGCGGTCATGCGGCAACCCGCTCAATTGTCCCGCACACTTCCGAACGGATCAAGAACGGCGCGCGGCGTCGGCGAGCGCGATCGCGCGGAAGCGCTGCGGGTCACACCCGCATGGCGCGGAGGCGCGCGATACGCTCCTCGATCGGGGGGTGCGTCGAGAACAAGCGCATCAGGCTCCGGCCGCTCAGCGGATTGACGATGAAGAGGTGAGCGGTGGCCGGGTTGGCGGGTAGCGGAACCTGGTGCGCGGCCATGTCGAGCTTCTCCAGCGCCTTCGCCAGTCCCCACGTGCGCCCGGCATACTTGGCGCCGGACGCGTCGGCCTGGAATTCACGCGCGCGCGAGACCGCGAGCTGGACGAGCATGGCTGCGATGGGGGCGACGATCGCCATGAGGATCGCGGCCACCGGATTGCTTCCCTCTTCGTCGTCGTTCCGACCGCCGAACATCGCCGCCCACTGCGCCATGTGGGCCAGGTAGGTGATGGCTCCGGCAAGGGTGGCCGCGACGGTGGAGATGAGGACGTCGCGGTTGGCCACGTGGGCGAGCTCGTGGGCGAGAACGCCCTCCAGTTCTTCGTCGTCGAGGATGCGCATGATCCCGTCCGTCACCGCGACCGCGGCGTGCTCGGGATTGCGGCCGGTGGCGAACGCGTTGGGCGAGTCGTTCTCGATCATGTACACGCGCGGCATCGGAATGCGGGCGCGCATGGCGAGACGACGGACGATCGCGTAGAGCCCGGGCGCTTGCGCCTCCTCGATCGGTCGCGCCCCGTACATGGCGAGGACGATGCGGTCCGAGAACCAGTAGCTGAAGAAATTCATGAACAGCGCGAACACAAACGCAACCAGCATGCCCTGGCGACCCCCCACGGCACCGCCGATGAGGACGAGCATCGCCGTGAGGACGGCAAGGAGCAGAGCCGTCTTGAACATGTTGGTCATGGAGCGCCCTCCTCTTCCGAGCGAAGCGTAGCAGAGCGGATAGGGGCGGTCAAAGTAAGCCCCGAGTAAGCCCGGAAAAAGAGGGTCAAATGCGTTGACTTGGCGATGTCCGGCCGATATACTCAGCCTGCTGCGTGATAAATCTTTTGTTTGACAATGACTTACAAGGGTTCTGCGCCCGGGATATAGGGAGCCATGATCATCCGCGTGTCGGACCTTCAAGGCGAAGGTCTTCACATCGCCGATCCGGCCGCTCTGGCGTCGCCGTTCGCCGACTCGAGCTGGCGGCTGACTCGTCTCGATCTTCACGTCGAGCGTGACGCCGCCGACGTCGTCGTCCACGGTGAGCTCGGCGCCACCGTCCCCCAAACGTGCGGGCGGTGTCTGGAAAGCTTCCCCGTCGACGTGCGGGCGGCGGTGGACTCGCGGTTCGTGCCCCGGCCTGCGACCGGCGAGAACGTCGAGCTCGGTGAAGACGACCTCGAGACCGATTTCTACACCAACGACCAGCTCGATCTGGCCGCGCTCGTCGAGACGGAAACAACGCTCGCGCTACCCATGAAGCCGCTCTGCCGCGAGGACTGCCGTGGCCTCTGTCCGGTGTGCGGCGCCAACCGCAACACCGTACCGTGCACGTGCGTGCCGCCTCCGCGCGATCCGCGGCTGGCGGCGCTCGCCGAGCTCGCCGCGCGCTTCAACAACTAGGCGAACAGGGGACCACGATGCCGCTTCCGAAACGGCGCCATTCGAAGACCCGCGGCCGCAAGCGCCGCACCCACTACAAGCTGGCGGCGCCGACGGCGGCGGTGTGTCCACAGTGCCGAGAGCCGAAGCAACCGCATCGCGTCTGCCCCCACTGTGGTTACTACAAGGGCCGGGAGATCCTCGCTGTCGAAGGCGCCTAGTTGAAGATCGCCGTCGACGCCATGGGAGGGGACCATGGACCCTCCGTCGTGGTGGAAGGCGCGGTGGCGGCCGTCCGGGAATTCGGCGCCTCCGTGATCCTCGTGGGCGACGCGACGGCCATCGAAACCGAAGTCCGTCGTGTCCACGCGCAGTCGCTCCCGGTCGAGATCGTGCACGCCTCCCAGGTGGTGGGGATGGGCGAGTCGCCCTCCCACGCCCTCCGGCGCAAGCGGGATTCCTCCCTCCGCATCGCCGCCGATCTCGTCCGCGATGGCTTGGCCTCCGCGTTCGTCTCCGCCGGCAACACCGGCGCCGCCCTCGCCGTCTCCATGTTCTCGATCGGCGTCCTGCGCGGCGTGGATCGTCCCGCGATCGCGGCGGTCCTCCCGAGCTTGCGCGGCTACACCGTGCTCCTCGACGTGGGGGCCAACGTGGCGCCCAAGTCGTGGCACCTGTTCCAGTTCGGCGTGATGGGACACGTGTACGCGCGCGACATCCTCAAGATCGAGTCGCCCCGGGTGGGGTTGCTCTCGGTGGGCGAGGAAGAGGGCAAGGGCAACGAGCTCACGAAGGAAGCGTACGAGCAGATGAAGGACTCCTCGCTGAACTTCATCGGCAACGTCGAAGGCCGCGACATCTACAACGGCCACTGCGACGTGGTCGTCACCGATGGTTTCACCGGCAACGTGTCGCTGAAGACGTCGGAGAGTCTGGCCGAGATGCTGGGCGCGATGATCCGCGAGGAGCTCACGCGGGACGTCCGTTCCAAGATCGCGGCCGCGCTCGCGTTGCCCGCCTTCAAGCGATTTCGCAAGCGTGTGGACTACACGGAGATGGGAGGCGCGCCGTTGCTCGGGATCGACGGCGCCGCCATCATCTGTCATGGCGCCTCGCCGGCGAAGGCCATCAAGAACGGGGTCCGGGTCGCGGGCGAGTGGGCCAAAGCCGATCTCAACGAGCACATCAAGGCCGCCCTCGAGGTGGAACTGACGCGCAGCGGCCGGGAGGAAGGTCCCGAATGACGCGGGGCAAAATCATCGGCGTGGGTGCCTACGCTCCCAAGCGGGTCCTCAGCAACGCCGAGCTCGAGAAGATGGTCAATACCAGCGACGAGTGGATCGTGCAGCGCAGCGGCATCCGCGAACGCCGCATCGTCGACGAGAGCGAGGCGACCTCGGATCTCGCCGTGCGCGCCGCCCAGCAGGCGCTCGAGCAGGCGAACCTGGTGCCGGAGGACATCGACTTCATCGTGGTGGGGACGACCACCGCCGACATGCAGTTTCCGTCCACCGCGAATTTCGTGCAGCTCCGTCTCGGCTGCCGGCGCATCGGCTCCATGGACGTGTGGGCGGCGTGTACGGCGTCCATCTACAGTCTCGCCGTCGGGGCCCAGTTCGTGCAGACGGGAAAGTACCGGCGGGTGCTCTGCATCGGCGCGGAGACGCTGTCGCGCATTACCGACTACACCGACCGCGGCACCTGCGTCCTCCTTGCCGACGCCGCCGGCGCCGCGATCTTGGAGGCCTCGGAGGACGGGAGTGGCGTCATCGACGCCGATCTCTATTCCGATACGTCGCACTGGGAGCTGCTCTACATGCCGGGCGGAGGCTCGCGGCACCCCGCCAGCCACGAGACCGTGGACGCCCGCCTGCACTACGCCAAGATGAAGGGCAGCGAGCTCTTCAAGATCGCGGTGCGCATGTTCGTCGATTGCACGTCCACCATCTTGAAGCGTCACGGCTACACCGTGAACGACGTCGATCTCTTCATCCCGCACCAGGCGAACTTGAGGATCATCGAGGCCGCCGCGAAGCGACTGTCCATGCCGATGGAGCGCGTGTACGTGAACGTCGATCGCTACGGCAACACGGGCGCGGCGTCCGTCTACGTGGCGCTCGCGGAGGCGGTGAGCGCCGGCCGCGTCAAGCGCGGCGATCTCGTGCTGATGGCCGCCTTCGGAGGCGGCGTCACCTGGGGCGCCGCGCTGGTTCGATGGTAGGGGGGCCGCCGACGGCGCCACCCCGCGTCGCGTTCGTCTTCCCCGGGCAGGGCTCGCAGGCGGTCGGCATGGGCAAGGCCTTTTTCGAGGCGTCGCCGCCGGCGCGGCTGATCTTCGAGGAGGCCGATGCCGCCCTCGGCTTTTCGCTCTCCCGCCTGATCTTCGACGGCCCCGAAGCGGAGCTCGCGCTCACCGCGAACACGCAACCGGCCGTGCTCACGGTCAGCGTGGCGGCCGCCGCCGCCTGCGCCGAGCGCGGCCTTCAACCCGCGCTCGCCGCCGGCCACAGCCTCGGCGAATACTCCGCGCTCGTGGTCGCGGGCGCCCTCCGCTTCGCGGATGCGGTGCGCCTCGTCCGCAAGCGCGGCCAGTTCATGCAGGAGGCCGTGCCCGTGGGCGAAGGGGCGATGGCGGCCGTGCTCGGCCTCGACGTCGACGCGGTGGAGGCGGTGTGCGCGGACGCCGCCAAAGGTGAAGTGGTGGAGATCGCCAACATCAACTCGCCGGGACAGACCGTGATTGCCGGTCACCGCGGCGCCGTCGAACGCGCGGTCGCGCTCGCCGCCGATCGGGGCGGACGCAAGAGCGTGCTGCTGCCCGTGAGCGCGCCCTTCCATTGTTCGCTCATGGCGCCCGCGCGCGATCGGCTCGCGCGCGAGCTCGAGGCCGTCGCCGTGGAGACGCCACGCGTGCCGGTCGTCCGCAACGTGGACGGCGACGTGACGCGGACGGAGGCGGACGTCACGCCGTTTCTGCTGCGCCAGGTGACGAGTCCGGTACGGTGGACGGACTGCGTGCGGCGTCTCGCCGCCGACGGCGTGACCGACTTCGTCGAGGTGGGGCCGGGCCGCGTGCTCACGGCCCTCGTCAAGCGCATCGTCGAGGGCGCGCGGACGGCGTCGGTGGAAGACCCGGCGGGCCTGGAGAAGGCGCTGGCCGCGCGCGGGCAGACATGACGACGGCCCTCAGCGGCAAGGTCGCCATCGTCACCGGCGGCAGCCGCGGCATCGGCGACGCCATCGCGGCGTTGCTGGCAGAGTCCGGAGCGGCCGTGGTAGTCTCTGGCCGCGACGCCGACCGGCTCGAGCGCGCGGTGAAGGAGATGCAGGGAGTGGCCGGTATGGTGGCGGGCGTCGTCGCCGATGTGGCCCGGCGCGAGGACGCCGATCGCCTGGTGGAAAGCGCGAAAGAGCGCTTCGGTCGCATCGACATCCTCGTCAACAACGCCGGCATCACGCGCGACGGGCTCCTCATCCGGATGAAGGATGAGGATTGGGACAGCGTGATGGAGGTGAATCTTCGCGGCGCCTTTCTCCTGACGCGGGCGGTGGTGAAGGCGCTCGTCCGTCAGAAACAGGGCGGCCGCGTGATCAACATCACCTCCACCGCGGGCGCCATGGGGAACGCGGGGCAGGCGAACTACTCCGCGGCCAAGGCCGGCTTGATCGGTTTCACGAAGGCGTCGGCGCGGGAGCTGGCGCACTGGGGCATCCTCGTGAACGCGGTGGCCCCGGGGCTCATCGAGACCGACATGGTGGCCGCGCTCACGCCCGCCGCGCGCGAGGCGTTGATCGCGCAGATACCGCTCGCGCGCATCGGAACCGCGCGCGACGTGGCCGAGGTGGTACGATTCCTGGCCGGGGATGGCGCCGCCTACGTGACCGGGCAGGTCTTTCACGTCAATGGCGGCTTGTACATGTGAGTGAGTCGCGGCCTTTTCGCGAGGAGGTGACCGGTTCATGGCGAAGTCAGTCGAGGACAAGGTGAAGGAGATCATCGTCGAACAGCTCGGGGTGGAAGAGGACGACGTCAACCCGAACGCGAAGTTCATCGAAGACCTCGGCGCCGACTCGCTGGACACGGTCGAGCTGGTGATGGCGCTCGAGGAACACTTCGACATCCAGATTCCGGACGAGGACGCCGAGAAGATCGTCACCGTGGGAGATGCGATCCAGTACATCAAGGACAATTCGTAACAGTGGCGGGCACGCGCGTCGTCGTCACCGGGGTTGGCGCGCTCACGCCGGTGGGGAACACGGCCGAGGAGTTCTGGACGGCGCTCACGGAAGGCCGTTCCGGCATCGCCACCATCTCGAAGTTCGACCCGAGCGGATTCCCGACGACGATGGCCGGGGAGATCAAGAACTTCGATCCCCTCCGCTTCGTGGACAAGAAGGAGGCGCGGCGGCTCGACCCCTATCTGCAGTACGCCATCGCGGGCGCGGTGATGGCGATGGAGGATACCGCCCTCGACGCCACCAAGATCGACAACACGCGCTTCGGCGTCCTCATCGGCTCCGGTATCGGCGGCATCACCACTCTCCTCGAGGGTGAGGAGATACGCAAGACGAAGGGCCCGGACCGTGTGTCGCCCTTCGTCATTCCCATGCTGATCATCAACATGGCCTCCGGCCTGGTGTCGATGCGCTTCAACGCCAAGGGCCCCAACTCCGCGGTGGCCACCGCGTGCGCGACGGGCAATCACGCCATCGGGGACGCGTTCCGGATCATCCAGCGCGGCGACGCGGACGTGATGATCGCGGGCGGGGCGGAGGCGATCATCGTGCCCCTCACCATCGCCGGCTTCTGCGCCATGAAGGCGATGTCCACCCGCAACGACGAGCCCCAGAAGGCCTCGCGCCCCTTCGACCTCAACCGCGACGGCTTCGTGTGCGGCGAAGGCGCGGGTATCGTCGTGCTGGAGTCGCTCGAGCACGCGCTGCGGCGCGACAGTCACATCTACGGCGAGATCATCGGCTACGGCGCCACCGCCGACGCCCACCACATGACCGCGCCCGATCCTGACGGCGACGGGGCCGCGCGGGCCATGGCGGCCGCCCTCCGGGATGCCGGCGTCCCCGCCGCCGAGGTGGGATACATCAACGCGCACGGCACGTCCACGCCGTACAACGACAAGTTCGAGACGCTCGCCATCAAGCGCGTCTTCGGCGAGCACGCCCGCAAGCTCGCGGTGTCCTCGACGAAATCGATGACCGGTCATCTGCTCGGCGCCGCGGGCGGGGTCGAAGCCGTCGCCACCGTGCTCGCCGTGCATCACGGCGTGCTTCCCCCGACGATCAACTACGAGACGCCTGATCCCGATTGCGATCTCGATTACGTGCCGAACACCGCGCGCAAGCAGGACGTCGACGTCGCGCTCTCGAACGCCTTCGGGTTCGGCGGCACCAACGCCACCCTGGCGTTCCGCAAATATCGCGGCTAGCGCGTCTCCGTTCCCGGTGGATCCTCGCGGCGTCGCGGATCTGGAGCGACGACTCGAGCACCGATTCCTGGACGCCGCCCTTCTCGAACGAGCCCTCACCCACACGTCGTATGCGTACGAGCATCCGCCCACGCCGCACTCCGAGGGCCTCGCGCTCCTCGGTGACGCCGCCCTCGCCCTCGTGGTCGCCGAGTACCTGTTCGGCCAGGACCCGGACGCCGCGGTCGGCGTGCTGACACCGCGGCGCGCGGAGCTCGTCTCCGGCGCCAACCTCGCGCGCTGGGCCAACGATCTCGAGCTGGGCGCGCTGCTGCGGCTCGGGCGCGGCGAGGAGCAGACGGGCGGCCGCGCGCGGGAGTCGATTCTCGCGACCGCGCTCGAAGCCGTCCTCGGCGTGATCTATCTCGACGCCGGGTTGCCGGCGGTGCGGCGCGCGGTAGCGCGTCTGGCCCTATGGTAGGCTGACCACATGCGCTTGTGGCCCGCGCGGCGAGCGCCGGGACACGGCGCATCCGACGATATCCTCCTCGTCGCTGACCTTCTCGGCCGCAGTCTCGACGGCGTGCTCGCCGTGCAGGATCGCCACCTCCGCGCGGGAAGCGTGATCTTCCGGGGGCGTTTGCTGGTGCCGGCCGCGACCGCCATCGACCTTCTCATCGAACGGTTCCGCGTGCTCGGCTACGAGCCGATGATGCGTCCGGGGCGCGACGACGTCGTGATCCACGCGCTGCCGCGCGTGCGCGCGGCCGAGCGCCCGCGCGTGGCCGTGAATGTCGTCCTCTTTCTGCTCACGTGCCTGTCCACGGTGGTGGCGGGCGCGCTCTCCTTCGCGTCGCCCACGTTCGAACCGTTCGGCTCGCGCTCGCTGCTGGGGCAGTTGCTCACGGGCGTGCCCTTCGCGGCCACCCTGCTCACGATCCTCGGCGTGCACGAGTTCGGGCATTACTTCACCGCGCGGTACTACAAGGCGTCGGTGAGCTTGCCGTACTTCATTCCGGCGCCGCCGTTCGTGCTGTTCGGGACGTTGGGCGCGATCATCCGGATGCGGTCACAAGCGCGCGATCGCAACTCGCTCTTCGACATCGCGGCCGCGGGTCCCCTCGCGGGACTGCTGGTCGCCATTCCCGCCATCGTCGTCGGTCTTCATTGGTCGATGGTGGGCCCGCTCCCGGCGGGGGGTGGCCTGCGCCTCGGGGATCCGCTTCTCATGCGGTTCTTCGTGTACCTGATCTTCGGCCCGCTGCCGCAGGGCGCCGACGTCTTCCTCCATCCGATCGCGGTGGCGGGATGGGCGGGACTGCTCGTCACCGCGCTGAACCTCTTTCCGGTGGGCCAGCTCGACGGCGGCCGCATCGCCTACGCGCTGTTCGGCCGCCGGCACCGGACCGTTGGCGTCGTCGCGTTCGCGTGTCTCATCGGGCTCGGCGTCTTCACGTGGTCGGTCAACTGGTTCGTGTGGGCGGCGGTGCTGTTCTTCCTCGTCGGTTTTCACCACAGCCCACCGCTCGACGACGTCACGCCGCTCACGCCCGGGCGCCGGCTCCTCGGCTTCGTCTGTCTCGCGCTCCTCGTCGTGCTCCTGCCGCCGGTTCCCATCGAGCTTTCCTGACCGTCGTTCGCCCCACCGGCGGACCCGCGACGCCGTCGCGGAGTCGTCATCCTCCCGCGCATGACAGACGCGCCAGGCGTGCGCTACTATCCGCGCCATGCCGGGGCGGCTCGACGCGAAGACCTTCGAGCGGCTCGTCCGCAAGGACGAGATCGACACCGTGCTCACGGTGTTTCCCGACGGTTACGGACGCCTGCTCGGCAAGCGAGTGGTTGGCCGCTATTTCCTGGAGGCCGCGTCCGAAGGCGTGCACGCGTGCATCTATCTCTTCACGGTGGATATGGAGATGGAGCCGCTGCCCGGATTCAAGCTCACGTCGTGGGAGCGCGGCTACGGCGACATGAAGGTGGTCCCCGACATGGCCACCCTCCGTCTGATTCCGTGGCTGCCGAAGACGGCGCTCGTCTTCTGCGACGTCTACACGGAAGAGGGTGAGCCGATCGAGGAAGCGCCGCGGTGGGTGCTCAAGCGGCAGGTCGAGAAAGCGGCCGCGCTCGGATACGTCGTGAAGACGGCGGCGGAACTCGAGCTCTACTGTTTCCGCGAATCGTTCGAGGCGGCGCGCGCGAAGCGCTATCACGATCTCACGCCGGTGGCGGGCTATCTCGAGGACTATCACATTCTCCAGACCACGAAGGAAGAGCCGCTCATCCGTGCCATCCGGAACGGAATGGAGGCCGCCGACGTTCCCGTGGAGACGTCGAAGGGCGAGTGGGGACGCGGCCAGGAGGAGATCAACCTCCGCTACGCCGAGGCGCTGGAGATGGCGGATCGCGCCGCCCTCTACAAGCACGGCGCCAAGGAGATCGCGCACCTCCAGGGCGCGTCGGTGACGTTCATGGCGAAGTACGATGCGGGCGCGGCGGGATCGTCCTTCCACCTGCACTCCTCGCTCTGGGATCGCAGCGGGCGGCGCGCCCTCTTCGCGACCGCCGCGCACGGCAACGGCGGCAAGGGCGGCGCGCTCTTCGGCAGCTGGCTCGCGGGCCAGATGGCGGTGGCGCGCGAGCTCGCGTACTTCTACGCGCCCACCGTGAACTCGTACAAGCGCTACCAGAGCGGCTCCTTCGCGCCGACGCGCATCGTGGCCGGGCGCGACAATCGAACCTGCGGCTTTCGGCTCTGCGGCGAGGGCAGCGGCTTCCGCGTCGAGAACCGCATTCCCGGCGCCGACGCCAATCCGTACCTCGCGTTCGCGGCCACGATCGCGGCCGGCCTCCATGGCATCACCAACGGGCTCAAGACGCCGAAGCTCTACGAGGGAAACGCGTACGAGGACGCCACCTTGGCCCAGGTCCCGAAGACGCTGCGCGAGGCGATCACCGAGCTGGAACGCTCGAAGGTGGCGCGGTCGGCGTTTGGCGCGCGCGTGGTCGAGCATTACCTGCATGCCGCGCGGCTCGAGCAGGAGGCGTTTGATCGGGCGGTGACGGACTGGGAGCTCGCGCGCAACTTCGAACGGATATGAGGGCCGATGAAAACGGCGCATCTGCGTCGTTGGCTCGTCGCTCCTCCCTGCGGCGTACGCGGCGTACGCCTCAGTCGTCGCTCCTCGCCGCCTAGCAGCTGCACCGTTTTGATCGGCCCTGCTGGGCGCGGGTGGTGCGCGGTTCCGCGGCCGCTTCGCGGCGCGGCGGGGGCGTCCACGCGGGTAAGCCGCGGGTGCGTGGGTCCGCGGCCGCTTCGCGGCGCGGCGGGGGGCGGTCCACGCGGGGAAGTGGCGCGTGGGCGAAGCTGCGGCGGCTTCGCGGCGGCGCGGAGGGGGATGAGCTTCGCGCAGCTTCGGGACGGGCACGCCAACGTTATCGGGGATGAGGAGAGGGAGCGGATGGGGGAGCGGTTGAAAGGGAAGGTGGCGTTCATCACGGGCGCCGGGATGGGGATGGGGCGCGAGGCGGCGGTGCTGTTTGCCGAAGAGGGCGCGCGCGTCATCGTGGGGGACATCGACGAGAAGGCGGCGAAGGAGACGGTGACGAAGATCGAGGGCGCGCGCGGCGACGCGCTGGCGGTCACCGGGGACGTGGCGGTAGAAGGCGACGTCGAGCGCATGATCGCCGCCGGCGTCAGGCACTTCGGCGGCCTCCACGTCTTGCACAACAACGCAGGGGTGCTGTGGAAGGACCGCGACCGTTCCGTGCTCGAGACCGATGGGCAGTGGTGGGACCGCGTGATGGCGATCAACCTCAAATCGGTCTTCTGGACAACCAAGTACGGAATCCCGGAAATGCGGCGGGCGGGCGGCGGCTCCATCATCAATATGGGCTCGGTGTCGGCGCTGGCCGGGTTCACCCGCGCCCAGGACGCCTACACCGCCGCCAAAGGCGGCCTCATCTCGCTGACGAAGTCGCTCGCGATCCAGTTCGCGAAGGACAACATCCGGTGCAACGTCATCCACCCCGGCATCGTGGACACGCCTCTGCAGGCGCCCTACCTCACGGCCGCCATCCGCAAGGAGTTCGAGACGGGCATCCCGCTCGGGCGGATCGCGCAGCCGCGTGAGATCGCGTACGTCGCCCTCTTCCTTGCCAGCGACGAGTCGTCCTTCATGACGGGCGCCGAGCTCGTCGTGGACGGCGGCTTCACGGCCGGGTGAGATGGCGACGGCCTCCGCGCGCGCCTCCGCGCCTCCGCTCGGGCGGCTCGGATCGGGCGAGCTGGCGCTGAGCCTGCTTGCCCTCGGCCTCCTCTCTCTCCTCGCGGTCTTCGTGCTGTGGCCGGTGGGGAAGATCCTCGCCCTCAGCCTGCTGGCGCCGGCAGGCCTGACCTTCGCGCACTACGCCGAGTTCTTCAGCACGTGGCGGCTGTTCCGGATCCTCGTCAACAGCCTCGTGGTCTCCGCGGTATCGACCGCCATCACGGTCCTCGTCGCCGTCGTGCTCGCGTATGCCGTGACCCGCACCGACATTCCGGGCAAGCGGTTCATCTCGCTCATGAGCCTGCTCCCGCTCGTGTCGCCGCCGTTTCTCGTCTCCCTCGCCTTCATCCTGCTCTTCGGCCGCAACGGCGTGATCACGCGCGCGCTCGGCGTCGACGGGTCGATCTACGGCTTTCACGGAATCGTGGTCGCGCAGGTCTTCACGTTCCTGCCTTCGGCCTACATCCTGCTCGCGAACGTGCTCGGCAACATCGACGTCGCCCTCGAAGAGGCGGCGGAGAACCTCGGCGCCGGCGCCATCGCCACCCTGCGGCGGGTGACGCTCGCGCTCGCCCGCCCGGGACTGGCGTCGGCGGCGCTGATCGTGTTCATCCTGTGCATGACCGACTTCGGCAACCCGATCCTGGTGGGCGGTCGCTACAACGTGCTCGCCACCGAGATCTACGCCCAGGTTGTCGGGATGAACGACTTCGCGGGCGCCGCGACCATGAGCGTGGTGCTGCTCGTGCCGTGTCTCGCCGCGTATCTGATCAACACGTACTGGGTGGGATCGGGCTCGTACGTCACCGTTTCCGCGGGTGCGCGCACGACGCTGCGTCCGACGCCGCCCGCCGTGCGCTGGTCGCTGTTCGCGGTGGCGGGCGTCCTCGCCCTCGGTATCGCCGTGATCTACGCGCTCATCCCGCTCGGCTCGTTCGTGCGGCTCTGGGGCAGCGACTGGTCGCTGTCCTGGCGCCACTACGCCCTCGACTCCACTGCCGAGGGCGCGTGGCCGGTGTGGAACAGCGTTCGCCTCGCCGTCCTCACCGCGGCGGTGGGCACCGTGCTCGCACTCGTCACCGCGTACGTCGTGGAGCGAAAGCGCCCCCTCGGCGCCCGCGCAATCGCGTTCTTGAGCCTGCTCCCGGCCGCCTTGCCGGGCACCGTGGTTGGCGTCGGCTACATCCTCGCCTTCAACGTGCCGCCGCTGCTGCTCACGGGCACGATCTGGATCCTCGTCACGAGCGTCGTCTTCTGGAAGTTCCCGGTCGCGGTACTGGCCGCCATCAACACGCTCAAGCAGATCGACCCCGCCCTCGAAGACGCGGCGGTGAGCCTGGGCGCGGGCGGCGTACGAACGTTCACGACCGTGATCGTGCCGCTGCTGAAGGGCACCGCGTTCTCGGTCTTCGTCTACTTCTTCGTCAACGGCATGGTGACGGTCAGCGCCGTGATCTTCTTGATCTACCCCGGCTTCAACCTCGCCTCCGTCGCCATCCTCGCCCAGGTCGAGAACGGCTACCCGGGCGTGGCGTGTGCGCTCGGGACCATGGTGCTCGCGATCGTGCTGGCGGCGGTGATGGCTCTTCGCCTCCTCGTGGGCGGCGACCGGGTCGCGATCCTCAAGATGTAAGTGACGCGGCGCGCCGGCGCCCACGCCGGCAGCGACGAAAGGAGACTGCCCATGCCTCGGCTGCTCGTCGCCGTACTCACGCTTGCGCTGCTGCTCCCGCTCGGTCCCGTTCTGGTGCCGGGAGCCGAGGACAAGCTCGTCATCTACACCGCGTACGAGGAGAACGAGCTCAAGACATTCTGGGACCAGTTCAAGAAGGATCTCCCGGACCTCGCCGCCAAGGCCGCGTACATCCGCGGCTCCACGGGGCCGACCATCGCGCGCGTGGAGGCCGAGAAAGCCAATCCCCAGGCGGACGTCGTCTGGGGCGTCTTCAACGATTACCTCACCGGCGCCGCCAAGAAGGGGTTGCTCGAGCCGTACGTGGCGAAGGAGTCCGACCGGATTCCGGCGCGCTTCAAGCATCCGGAGAACGTGTGGCAGGGCGTGACGCTGCTCACGGTGGCGTTCGCGGTCAACCAGAAGAAGATGGCGGAGCTGAAGCTCGACCCGCCGCGGACGTGGGCCGACCTCACCGACGCCAAGTACAAGGGCCACCTCGTGATGTCGAACCCGTCCACGTCGGGCACCGCCTACCTGGTGCTCGCCAGCCACGTCACGCGTCTCGGCGAGGACAAGGCGTTCCAGTACTACGAGGCGCTCGACAAGAACCTGTCGCAGGTGACGAAGTCGGGTGGGGCGCCGGGGCGCATGGCCGCGTCCGGCGAGACGCCCATCGGCGTTGCCCTCGCCTACGAGGTGGAAGTCGCCAAGAAGCAGGGCGCGCCGATCGACGTCATCTTTCCCTCCGACGGCATCCCGTGGACGTTCGAAGGCAACGCGCTCGTGAAGGGCGCAAAGAATCCCCAGAACGCGCGCCGCTTCCTGGACTGGGCCGTCTCCAAATCCGCGATGGGATCCTACGCGGAGTGGCGCGGCTCCGGCATCACGCGCACCGACGTCGCCGTGAGCGGCCCGCGCATCACCGAGATGAACCTGATCAACCTCGACTTCGTGAAGGCGGCGGACGACAAGGACCGCCTCGTGAAGAAGTGGTTGGAGAAGTTCTCGAGGTAACGTGCGCATCCGCCTCCGCGGCATCACCAAGCGTTTCGCCGGCGCCACCGCCGTCGATGATCTCTCGCTGGACATCGAGCGCGGCGAGCTCGTGAGCCTGGTGGGCGGCTCCGGCTGCGGCAAGACCACCACCCTCCGTCTCATCGCGGGCTTCGAGCGTCCGGACGCGGGGGAGGTGCTGTTCGACGATCGAGTCGTGAACGCGGTGACGCCACGGCGGCGCGGCGTCGGCATCGTCTTCCAGTCCTACGCGCTGTTTCCCACCATGACCGTCGCCGACAACATCGCGTTCGGCCTGCGGGTGGCAGGTCGACCGGCGGCGGAGATCCGGGCGCGGGTGACGGAGCTGGTGACGCTCACGCACCTCGGTGGCTTCGAGCACCGCTACCCGCATCAGCTCTCGGGCGGGCAGCAACAGCGCGTCGCCCTCGCCCGCGCCCTCGCGCGGCGCCCGCAGATCCTGCTCCTCGACGAGCCGCTGTCCGCGCTCGATGCGAAGATCCGTCTCCGCCTGCGCGGGGAGATCCGCAAGATCCAGACGCATCTCGGGATCACGACCGTCTACGTCACCCACGATCAGGAGGAGGCGCTCTCCATCGCCGACCGCATCGCCGTGATGCGAGCGGGGCGCATCGAGCAAGTCGGCCGCCCCGAGGAGATCTACGCCGCGCCCCGCACGGACTTCGTCGCCGATTTCATCGGCCTCTCCAATCTCATGGCCTGCCGGGTGGTGTCGGCATCGGACGGCGTCGTGGAGTGGGAAGGCGAGCGCTTCCAGGTGCGCGTGGGCGACGCCGCCGATGGCGCGCCCGTCACCGTTTCCGTGCGGCCGGAGAAGCTCACGCTGCTCACCGAGGGAACGCTCGTGCGCCCCGCGAATCGACTGCAAGGCGTCCTCGAAGTCATCACCTTCCTCGGTCCATTCGTTCGCCTCGAGGTGAGCGTGCACGGGCGGCCGTTCTGGGTCGATCTTCCCGCGACCTACGCCGCCTCCCTCGAGCGCCGGAAACCGGTCGCGCTCGGATTCACGCCCGACGATGCGGTGGTTCTCGCGGGCGCTCCACCGTCCGCGCCGTGAAGCTCCCGGGCCGGACCGCGCTCGTGACCGGCGCCGCGCGCGGGATCGGGCTCGCGATCGCGCAGCGGCTGGCGGAGGAAGGCGCCCACGTCGCACTCGTGGATCGCGATCCGGTCGTGGAGGCGACGGCGGCGGCGTTTGGCGAGACCGGAATGGCGGTGGTTGCGGACCTCACGCGGACGGCGGAGGTGGATGCAGCCGTGCAGCGGGTCCATGACCGCTGGAGCCGGCTCGACATCGTCGTGAACAACGCCGGCATCACCGGGCGTTCCTATCCGACGTGGGAGCTCACCGACGAGGACTGGCACTCGGTGATCGCGGTGGACCTCACCGCGGTGTTCCTCGTGTGTCGCGCCGCCGTGCGGCTGATGCTGCCGCGCGCGACGGGGCGCATCATCAACATCGCCTCCATCGCCGGCAAGGAAGGTAACCCGACGCTGGTCCCGTACTCGTCGGCCAAGGCCGGCGTCATCGGTCTCACCAAGGCGCTCGCGAAGGAAGTGGTGACGCGCGGCATCTTGGTCAACGCGGTGGCGCCGGCCGTGATCGGGACCGAGCTCTTGAAGCAGATGACGCAGGAGACCGTCGATCTCCTGGTCTCGAAGATCCCGATGGGACGGGTGGGGCGGCCGGAGGAGGTGGCGGCGCTGGTGGCGTGGCTCGCCTCGGACGACTGCTCGTTCTCGACGGGCGCCGTCTACGACCTCTCCGGCGGCCGCGCGACGTACTGAAGGAGCGTCACCTTCGACACGGATTCCGTGATCTCGCCGTCGATGGCCATCCGCACGGCGTCGGCGAGCGGGACCACGCGACGCTCGAGGAATTCGTCGGCGTCCGCGGGGAGGGGATCGGCGACGAGATCGCGGGCGACGTAGCAGTAGGCGATCTCGTCGAGGTAAGCATTCGACGGCAGGAACCGCGTGAGGAACGTGATCGCGCCCGCGCGGTAGCCGCCTTCCTCGCGGAGCTCGCGCTGCGCCGCGGCTTCCGGCGTCTCTCCGGGCAGCGCGCCGCCGCCCGGCAACTCCCACGACAAAGCCCGCGGGAGGTGGCGATACTGGCGCACGAGCAGAACATGGCCGGCATCGACGAAGGGGAGCACGCCCACGGTGATGCCGACGGCGAGGACGGGGTAGCTGCGCTCGGTGCCGTCCGGCAAACGCCAGGTGTCCTCGCGCAGCGAGAGGCGGCCGCGCGCGAAGCGGGTCGCGGAGCCCAGATGGCGCCAGGTGTCGTGCACCGCGCGGAGTATAAGCGGCGGGCGGCGCGTTGACACGTCCGGAGTCCGGCCGGTATCGTAGACGCACCATGCCACGAGAGCGCCCCGTCGATGTGCTCATGAAGAAGCTCGTGCACGCGATCGAGGTCTCGCTCGCCGCCACCGATGCCGCGCGCGACGCCGTCCAGGAGATCCTGAAGCGTGGCGCCGATACCGGAATCTTCTTCACGGGGACGCGTGGCCGCGGCAACCCGTCCTTCGAGCTCACTGCGCAGGACAAGGAGTTCCTTCGAGCCGTTTCGATCAAGCCCGACCGCTGACGCCACCGATGCGAGCGGCGCTCCTGCTCGTGTGGCTGGCGGCGATCGTGGCGGTTCTGTTGCCGTTCTTGCGTCGGCCGTTGCCGGGACGCGCCACGCGGACCGATGAACGGGAGCGTGACGAGCTCGTGAAGGACCCGGTGTGCGGGACCTACGTCGTGCGCTCGCGCGCCGTCACCCGCGACGAACGCGGATCCCCCCGGTACTTCTGCAGCACCGACTGCGCCCGCCGCTACCTGTCCGGGGTCTGAGGCGCGGGTGTCGCGGCATCCCGACCCCTATCGCGACGTCGATGCGCAGGCCGATCCCGCCCAGTTCGTCAAAGCGCTGGAGCTGCGGGGCCGCGACGCCCACCACGCGCGCCTGCGCCATCGCTTTCTCCGGTTCATCCCCGTGCGCGCCGGCGACCGCGTGCTCGAAGCCGGCTGTGGCACGGGGGTCATCGTGCGCGATCTCGCCGCGATGGTCGGGCGTCGCGGCCGCGTCGTCGGTGTCGATCGTAGCCGCACGGTGATCACCGCCGCGCGCCGGCTCTGCCGGGGTGCCACCGGCGCGACCCCGGTGACTCTGCGCGTCGCCGACGGCGCGCGCCTGCCGTTTCCGGACGCCGCCTTCGACATCGCGCTCGCCGTCACCGTTGTCCTCCACGTCGCCGATCCGCTCGCGTTCGTGAAAGAGCTGACGCGCATCACGCGCGCGAGCGGCCGTGTCGCCGTTCAAGACCAGGATTTCGGAACGGTCGCGGTCACGCATCCGAATCCC
>Ga0114129_10002866_pt1 | contig 24126 bp, 22 predicted proteins | sample RhiMetdeltSRZDD1_FD_80071 | JGI IMG/M metagenome (GOLD analysis project Ga0114129, IMG submission 80071) | Populus rhizosphere microbial communities from Tennessee, USA - Rhizosphere MetaG P. deltoides SRZDD1 (version 2) (version 2) | ecosystem: Host-associated > Plants > Roots > Rhizosphere >...
GAAGCAGAGCGTGGGATTTTAGTCTGTGGTTCTGGCGTGGGGGCATGCATTGCGGCAAACAAGTTGAAGGGTGTGTTTGCTTCGATCTGCCACGACACCTATTCAGCTGCACAGGGAGTCATGCACGATGATATGAACGTGCTTTGTCTGGGCGGACGCATCGTCGGACCGGAGCTCGCGATCGCCCTGGTCAAGGCGTTTTTAGGGGCACGGTATATCGGGAATGACCCCGGCGGTGAAAGACTCGCCAGACGCGTTGCCAAAATACGAAAACTCGAAGAATAGAGAATCTCTTTCTGTAAAGTAGAGGACTTATGAACTCAATCGAAAAACTTACTTCCTTAGGACAATCCCTCTGGCTGGATAATATCCAGCGTAAGCAGTTGGAAAATGGTGAGCTCAAGGCCATGATCGAGCGCGGTGATATCCGCGGAATGACGTCCAACCCGAGCATCTTCAACAACGCCATCGTCAAGAGCAAGGATTATGATGCAGCCCTGACGTCGCTGGCATGGGCGGGTTGGGACGCTGAAAAGATCTTCTGGCAGCTTGCCATCGAAGATATCCGCGCCGCCTGTGATCTGTTCCAGCCGCTGTACGAGGAGACAAACGGCAGCGATGGATTCGTCAGTATCGAGGTCAGCCCGGATGTTGCCAACGACACGGAAGCAACTCTTGCGCAGGTGGAGCAACTGTGGGCGCGCGTGCACCGCCCGAATCTCATGGTCAAGATCCCCGCGACGAAAGCCGGTATCCCCGCCATTCGCAAAGCAATATCAGTGGGTATTAATGTCAATATCACGTTGATCTTTTCACTCAAGCGTTACGCGGAAGTAATGGAAGCTTACTTGAGTGGACTCGAAGATCATATCGCCGCCGGGCATTCCGTCAATCACATTGCGTCTGTCGCTTCATTCTTCGTTTCCCGGGTCGATTCGAAGGTCGATCCTCAGCTTCCTGAGGGTTCACCTCTCAAAGGCAAGGCGGCGATTGCCAACGCGAAACTTGCCTACGATGCATATGAGCAGACCTTTTCCACCCGGCGCTGGGAAAACCTGAAGGTTAAGGGTGCGCGCGTACAGCGTCCTTTGTGGGCGAGCACCAGCACCAAGAATCCAGCCTATCCCGATACGATCTATATCGACAACCTGATCGGCCCCGACACGGTCAATACCGTTCCGCCTGCGACGCTCGAAGCCTTTCGCGATCATGGCGTTGCAGAGGTGACCATCACCCGCGACCTGGAGCGGGCGCAGGCGGACCTCAAGCAGCTTGAATCTGCGGGCATTTCCATGGATGTGGTTACAAAAGAGTTGGAAGAGGAAGGCGTCAAGGCCTTTGCGGACGCTTTTGCGCAATTGCTGAAAACGATCGATGAGCGGAGGATGGGCGCCGCTTCACGGCTTGGACCGATCGCCGATTCTGTTTCCAAACGGATCGCGCAGCTCGAAGCCGATTCGGTTCCGGCGCGGTTGTGGAAACACGATCCTACGCTGTGGACAACGGAACCCGAAGGTCAGGCAGAAGTGCAGAAGCGCATGGGCTGGCTGGACTCCCCCGACAAGGCGCGTGAATTGCTCCCGGCCTATAAGGCATTTGCCGACGAAATCCACAAGGAAAAGATCGGGCGGGTTCTGGTTTTGGGGATGGGAGGCTCGTCACTCACGGCGGAGGTCTTTAGCTCCCTGCAGGCTGCAGCCAAGATCGATGCACCCGTCTCACTTGCGATTTTGGACTCGACAGATCCCGAACAGGTGTCACTGGCTGGCGGAGATTTCCCTCCGGATAAAAGCCTGTACATCGTAGCCAGCAAATCAGGTGGCACAGCGGAAGTGATGGCAGCCTTTGATTATTTCTGGGCGATGAGCAAGGGCGATGGATCGCGCTTTGTCGCGACAACGGATCCAGGAACTTCCCTGGAGGCCCTGGCCCGAAAGAATAACTTCCGAAAGATCTTCTCCTCCGACGAAAGCGTGGGCGGACGTTTCTCCGCGTTGACGGACTTTGGCATGGTCCCTGCTGCTTTGCTAGCTATGGATTTGCAGAAGTTCCTCGACCGCGCCGATTGGATGAAGCAGCAGTGTGGAGAACACACCCCTCCCGCACGTAATCCCGGCCTGGCTCTGGGGGCCGTGCTGGGCGAAGCCACATTTGCCGGCCGCGACAAGCTCACAGTGCTCGCGGATGCGCCTCTCTCCGCGCTTGCGCTCTGGATCGAGCAGATCATCGCCGAATCCAGCGGGAAGCACGGGAAGGGCCTCCTGCCGGTGCCGCTGGAGCCGCTGGGTGAGCCGGGGATCTATGGAAACGACCGGATCTTTGTTTACTTGCGTCAAACCGGTGAGCTGGATGAGAGCTTGAAGGCGTTGCGCGAGGCAGGGCACCCCGTCATTGAATATGCGATTCCCGACTTGTACGAAGTCGGGGCCGAGATGTACCGTTGGCAGATTGCTACTGCGATCGCCTGTTCCATCCTGGGTGTGAACGCCTTCGATCAGCCTAATGTGGAGACCAGCAAAAAAATCACCAAGGCGAAGATCGCCGATTACCAGAAGACCGGCAAACTGGAAGAAGGTATGTCCACACAAACGAGCGACGGCTTTGGCGTGTTTTCCTCAGCCAGCTTGAGTGGATCGACGATTGCAGAAGTCCTGAAGAACTTCCTTGCTGAGGTGCATTCGAATGGATATGTTGCTATCAATGCCTACCTGCCTCGCAACGAAGAGATCATCAAGCAATTACAGGATATGCGCGTTGCCATTCGCGCAAAAACAGGCAACGCTGTGACCGCTGGTTTTGGCCCCCGCTTCCAGCACTCGACGGGTCAGTTTCACAAGGGCGGTCCCGCGAACGCGCTGTTTATTGTGGTCACGGCCGAACCGGCTGCAGACTTTGAGGTCCCCACCGAAGGGATCACATTCGGCACGCTGATCCGTGCGCAGGCGCTTGGCGATTATGAAGCATTGATCGAAGCCGGACGAAAGGTATTGCGAATCCACTTGTCAAGTGTGCAGGATATGCCATTGTTGGTGGAAGCAGTAAAGTGAATAGGAGCTTTGTATGAGCCATCTTGCCGCGGCGGAGAGCCAGCCCTTACAAATGCCGAGATTGAAGACCTGCTGCTCCACGTACCTGAGTGGCATGTCAGGGAAGTGGATGGAGTGAAACGAGTCGAAAGAGTATATAACTTTAAGAACTTTGTCCAGGTTCTGAAATTCACCAATAAGGTTGGCGCTGCCGCGGAAGAAGAGAACCACCATCCGTTGATCATCACCGAATGGGGCCGAGTCACCCTCAATCGGTGGACGCATAAGCTTGGTGGTCTGCACAAAAACGATTTCATCATGGCGGCCAAGACTGACGAGTTGTTTGAGTCGGTGTAGTTGCATTCCGCCTTGATTTGCGCTTCTTGTCAGCAACATTCGACCGACAAGTAAAAGTCACTTGTTTTTGTGAATTCTGGCGATTACACATTATACTAGGCGATGATTTACCAAATTTTTGTGATTTCTGGCTATGAGTATGTCGTTTGGTGGACTCACGTGATTAAAGGGTCTCCATAAAAACGATTTCATAATGGCTGGAAAGGCCGATGAGTTCGTAATTTGCGATAAATTCCCTTCTACGACACCCTGACCTATGGCGCTCCGTATGAAATGAGAACGGATAAACAGGAAACCTGCTCAGTAGAAGCTGTCAATGCAAAGTGTTGGAAATCCTCCGCCCTAACCCCGCTCCTGGCCGGCTGCGCTTTGCGGTCTTCGACTTTGATGGCACCCTGTCCCTCCTGCGCGCGGGGTGGCAGAGGGTGATGGCCGATCTGATGGTGGAAGCCTCCAGGGGACACCGCGCGCTGAAGCGGAGGCTCAGCTCCGGGCACGAACCGCCGAACCCGTTTTCGGGCTGGCGGGCCGGCCGACCGTCATACAGATGCAGTGGCTGGTCGACGAGGTCAGGCAACGCGGCGGGAAGCCCCAGTCCGCTGAGGCATACAAGCAGCAATACCTTGTACGACTGTCGGAGCGCATCCGTCACCGGGCCGAGCTCGAAGCTGGTCGCCAGCCGCCTGAGCAGTTCTGCGTGCCCGGCGCGCTCGAGTTTGTAGCTGCACTGCATGCACGCGGCGTGGCCTGTACCATCGCCTCCGGCACCGACGAGATTGCCGTTCGAGAAGAGGTGGCCTTGCTCGGCCTCGCGCCGTTGATCGCCGACCTGCGCGGTGCTCGGGAGGACGGTTCTGATGCCAAGCGCCTGGTAATTGAGGGCCTCACTGCCAGGCATCACCTCGCGACTGGAGAACTGGCGGTGATTGGAGATGGGCGTGCCGAGATGGAGTATGCCCGCGCCGCCAGTGGATTGGCCATCGGCGTAGCCTCAAACGAGGATGAGCGGACAGGCATTGACGCACGGAAGCGCTCGTTACTGATTACTGCTGGCGCGGATGTGATCATCCCTGATTTCAGCCAGCCTGCTGAGTTGCTAGCTTACTTATGGCCCACCGGGTGAAATATATGCCTTATCCCCAGTTCGACCGCCGTCAGCTCGAAATCAAACCTTTAAGCGAGCGTGTCCACGATATGACTCTCGACCATTTGCTTAAACTGGGTGATCCCGTTCCACCCGTGGATGACCCGGCACTTCCCAGGATCGCGGAGCGCATCGTCCGGGCCCGTCAGGCTGGCCGACCGGTAATTCTGCTCATGGGCGGGCACGTGATCAAGCAAGGCCTGTCGCGCCAGGTGATCGATTTGATGGAGCGCGGTTTGCTCACACACATTGCGATGAATGGCTCGGGCACGATTCATGACTATGAGTTGGCCCTGATCGGTAAGACGACCGAAAGCGTAGCGCGATACATTACTGAGGGTCAATTCGGCCTCTGGCGGGAGACCGGGCAGCTCAACGACATCATCGTCGCCGGGGACCGCGACGGGCTGGGCCTGGGCGAAGCAGTCGGGCGCGCGATCGAGACCGAGGCACTGCCGCACCGCGACGTGAGCATTTGCGCCGCGGGATACCGCCAGCGGGTTCCGGTCACAGTGCACGTTGGCATCGGCTATGACATTATTCATGAGCACCCAAACTGTGATGGCGCGGCCCTGGGTGCCACCAGCTACCGGGACTTCCTGGTTATTACCCAGGCAATCACTCAGATGCGGTCCGGAGTAGTGTTGAGTGTGGGCACACAGGTGATGGGGCCGGAGGTCTTCCTGAAGGGTCTGGCCATGGCCCGCAACGTCGCCCGGCAGCGTGGAGAAGACATCAACCTCTTTACCACGGCAGTCTTTGACCTGACCGATCTCGGACCCGATATCCATCACGAAGCTCCCAAAGATCAGGCCGCCTATTACTTTCGGCCATACAAAACTCTCCTGGTCCGGACCGTGGCCGAGGGCGGCGAGAGCTTCTATGTGCGCGGCATGTACCGCCAGACATTTGCCACACTCTATCAGCAGATTCTGCCGCTTGTCGCGTAAGAAAGTAAACTTTTGTGATGCTCTGTCCACACTGCCGCTGCGCGGCGTGCTTCGCTGGTAAGCTAGAATCCAAATCCAAACTTTACCTAATTATGCGGCACTCTGTAAATCGACCGGGCTAATGGACTCTGGCCGTCTGCAGGACCTCCTCAACCATTTCCCGGGCGTAACCGTGCTCATCGTCGGGGATTTCTTCCTCGACAAATATCTTGACATTGACCCGCGCCTCAGCGAGCCCTCACTTGAAACGGGGCTCGAAGCCTACCAGGTCACCCGCATACGCCGGTATCCGGGCGCCGCAGGGGCGGTTGCCAACAATCTACGGGCCCTCGACGTCAACGTGATCGCGCTGGGTGTCGTTGGCGAGGACGGCGAAGGCTACGATCTCCGGCGTGGACTGAACCTGATCGGTATTGAGAGCGATGGGTTGATCCGTGCGCCGAGACGCTTTACACCCACTTATCTGAAGCCGATGCTCTGGCAGGGAAACACACCGGCGCGCGAGCTCAACCGCTTCGATACCAGGAACCGCACCCCACTACCGGTGGAAATCGAAGCCGAAATGATCACCCGCCTGCATGGCCTTTTCACGCGGCTGCCCGGCATTGTCATCGCTGACCAGGTGTCGGAGCCAAACTGCGGGGTGATCACGGATCGAGTGCGCCTGGCGATCAGTGATCTGGCGCGTGCCAATCCTGCCACCAACGTGTTGGCCGACTCACGCGAGCGAATTGGCGAGTTTCGCGATGTCATGCTCAAGCCCAACGCCCGTGAAGCAAGGCGCGCAACCGGCTTCACTGACCTGGCCGCCGCCGGCCGGGAGCTGCGCCAACGCACCCGGCGGCCCGTCCTCGTTACTCACGGCGAGCGGGGCATGTACCTGTTCGAGCCGGAAGGCGAGCGACATATCCCAGCGATTCCTGTCGCCGGGCCCATTGACGTTGTGGGTGCGGGAGACAGTGCCATGGCGGGATTGATCGCGGCACTTTGCGCGGGCGGCACCCTGGCCGAGTCCGCGCTTGTGGGCAATCTGGCCGCGTCCCTTACTATTCAGCAACTCGGAGAGACGGGCACGACCACGCGGGCGCAGATCCTCGCCCGCTTCGAGGAGGCGAGCCTGCCCTCGTAATTGCCCCGACTGCGATGCGCCAGAGTATAATTTTCTCACCTAAGGTCTTAGCTTTGGAGGTTTTAATGATTAATCTTGCTGCTGGAAAATGCGTAGCGTGCAGGGCAGGGGAACTCACTTTAACAGATCCGGAAATTGAAGATTTACTACTTCACGTCCATGGCTGGGAAGTCAAAGAAGTGAACGGAATGAAGCGCCTGGAAAAAGTGTTCAAATTTAAAAACTTTGCTCAGGCATTGGAATTTACCAACAAAATCGGCGCGCTAGCCGAAGAGGAAGATCATCATCCACTTATAATTACGGAATATGGGCGTGTAACCGTGGATTGGTGGACTCATGTGATCAAAGGTCTGCATAAGAACGATTTCATCATGGCAGCAAAGGCGGACGAGGTTTATCAGTAGAGTTTATGAAGGAAAATTCAACGGCTCGAGATTTCGCCGAGTTGCTTCGCGCGGAATTATTTATTCGTGTTTTGCGGTTCATGCATGGCCTTGGATTCAGGGATTTCGGGGAGCCGAAGCGGTTTGTTATCGAAACTGTCCATCTCAGGCTGAACAGGCTTCCGCGGGTGTTTTCAGGGTTCCGCGCAGCACAAATTAGTGATATCCATATGGGCGGATGGATGAACCTGGATCGTCTGCAGCAGGTCGCCGATTTAGTCGTGGCACAGAGGCCAGATGTACTGATGATCACCGGAGACTTTCTTCAGGGCCGGAGCTTCACGGAGGCTGCAAAGCAGGGGATTAGAGACTTGAAAAAAATTCTCGCTCCCCTGGCAAGTTCCATCCCCACGTTTGCTGTACTTGGTAATCACGATTATGGGACAAATCCAGAGGCGATCCGTAACATGTTGCGTCGCTGTGGAATCATCGATCTGACAAATACTGTGTATGCAGTGACGCGAGGGAACGAAAACTTATTTCTTTGCGGCGTCGATGACATTCGCCACGGTAACGTGCTTCTGCACGATGTCACGGCTCAACTCGCAGAGAACAGTTCCGCGATATTACTTGTTCATGAACCTGATTTTGCCGACACGAGTGCGGCAACCGGAAAATTTGACCTGCAAATCTCAGGCCACACCCATGGCGGGCAGATCGTCATTCCCTTTTATGGTCCGCCAGTTTTGCCTGAGTCGGGCCGCAAATACCCGAGCGGACTCTATCGAGTTGGAAATATGTTTCAATATACAAACCGTGGAGTAGGCACAGATACCGTGTCGGTTCGCTTCAATTGTCCACCGGAAGTAACCATTTTTGTTTTGGAAAGCATGGAGTAGCGAAGCTCGATGAGAGCTCAAGTTTGTAATTTAGGATGAAAGGGATGCGCTTATCGCGCCGCGACCTCCTCAAGCTGGCGGGTGTCGCGGCCCTGGATGTATTCCTTCTGGGGATCGGCCGCGTGAGATACGTGTTATTGATGGAACCCAATTCATTTACAGTGGAAACCGTGCACTTGAAGCTACCAAGGCTTGCGCGCAGCTTTTCGGGCCTGCGTCTCGCACAGATCAGTGACCTCCACATGGGCGGCTGGATGAACGCGGCGCGACTTCAACATGTTGTTGATTTGATCCTTGCTCAAGAACCGGATATTCTGTTGATCACAGGGGATTTTCTGATTGGACGTGATAATTTGGATATCTCGAATCAAGTTGTAAGCGACTTGATTGAGCCATTATCTCGTCTATCTGGTTCCATTCCAAGCTTTGCGGTGTTCGGTAATCACGATTATTGGACGAATGTTGAAACGGTCCGTCACATACTGGTATCCTCGGGGATCACGGAGCTGACGAATGCTGTTTCCACACTCAAACGCGGGCAAGACAGTCTGTATGTATGTGGAGTGGACGATATCTGGGAAGGGGTTCCTCGCCTGGACGATGTGATCGCCCAGCTTAGCGACGATAGTACTGCGATTCTTCTGGCGCACGAGCCAGACTTTGCCGACACCAGCGCAGCCACGGGGCGATTTGACCTGCAGGTTTCCGGTCATACCCATGGTGGGCAGGTTGTGCTTCCCCTTGTAGGTCCTCCGGTCCTTCCCTATCTAGGGCGGAAGTATGGCAGTGGGCTCTATAAAGTCGGTGAGATGTTCCAATATACAAACCGCGGGGTCGGAATGGCAAGGCTTCCGCTTAGGATCAACTGTCCGCCTGAGATCACACTGTTTGTTCTGGAAAGCCTGGCTTCATGATTTGATGCTTTCCAAAAGGGCAGGTAGTGCCTGATAAATCACAATCTTTGAGAGACCCAGATTTTTCGCCAGCCAGACCGGAATGTTCTTATCGGAACGTTGAATTGGGATAGCGGGACTGAAATCCACCGAGCGACCATCGATTTGATATAAGTACCTGTCCGATTTTTGGACCGTCGATTTCGACTCCAGGAATTCTCTAAGTCGCTCCTTATCCCTGGTGTTCGTCCACTGAGGCAGATCAGAAGTGGCTTTGAAACCGCTGATCCTTGCGAGGTCTTGAAGTAGTTGTTTTTCATCAGGATTAAGCCAGTCGTGTTTTGAGCGGAAGAATACCCCGTCGGAATCCACGTTTGCGAGTGGGCTCAGCCACAGACGGTGAATACTCGTCCGGATCGCGTTCTGGGTGGAAGTATCGTTGGGATTATCGAGCCACACGCTCAATGGTTTTGACATGATTCAGGTGATGCGCGTACCCGGGATCTTCATCCTTGATGCAGAATTCCACAGCACGGACGGGGCGCGGCGGCTCGGCAGGGTCGAGCCACGTCGTCAGCGACCAGGATTGCCATCCGTGGCGGTAGAACTTTTTGGGAGGCTCACACAAGTTTATGCGCACGGATTGAGCGTTGATGAGCCGTAACTCCCCAAGTTCAGGGAGGTGATCCCGCGTGATGTCGGTTGTTCGCATTCATGCATTATCCTCTACGTGTGAGGAATTATCAATTGGGATTTTGTCATCCATTGTTGACGCTCAAATTGAATTGTGGCATAATCCCCAAACCCTAGGATCCCGTGCACCGGGAAAAGGCGATGAAGAGAACGAGTAGCTCTGTGGATATTTTCAGCGAGCCTGGTTCGGTGGGAGCAGGCAAATGAAGCAGATCGAAAATCATCTTGGAGCCGCAAGCTGAAAACCGAGTAAGCAAGCCGGAGTTGTCCTTCGTTACCAGGACAGGATGATATCTGTCATCCAAGAAGAGTCCTACCCAGCCTGATCATGGTGAAAGTGGGAAATCAGAGTGGTACCGCGTGAGCTTTGCTCTCGTCTCTGCTGGAGATGAGAGTTTTTGTATTAAGTGGACAGGAAACCCAGCCATCAGCTGACCAGGAGACGAATCATGTTCAAATCTGTATCGCCGAAACTCAACGTGACCTCGATGGAGGAGAACGTGCTAAAGTTTTGGAAACAAGCGGATATTTTTAAGAAGACCGTTGCGCAGCGCCAGGGTGGATCTGAATACGTTTTCTATGAAGGGCCACCGACCGCCAATGGAAAGCCTGGCGTGCATCATGTGCTGGCGCGCGCCTTCAAGGACATGTTCCCGCGCTACAAGATCATGCGCGGCTATCATGTTTCGCGCCGCGGGGGGTGGGATACACACGGGTTACCGGTGGAGATTGAAGTAGAGAAGCAGCTCGGCTTTAACAATAAGCAGCAGATCGAAGCATACGGTATCGATAAGTTCAACGAACTTTGCAAGAAGTCGGTCTTCACCTACATTCAGGACTGGGAACGCCTGACCGATCGCATCGCGTTCTGGGTCGATCTTGAAGATGCTTACGTGACCTACACCAACGACTATATCGAGTCAGTCTGGTGGATCCTGAAGAATTTCTGGGATAAGGACCTGCTCTACAAAGGCTACAAGGTTGTACCCTATTGTCCGCGCTGCGGCACACCGCTCTCCGATCACGAGGTCGCGCTTGGCTATGACGACGCAACCGATCCGTCAGTCTTTGTCCGGATGCCGCTGGTGGACCAGCCTGACGTTTCCCTGCTGGTGTGGACGACCACGCCCTGGACCCTACCGGGCAATGTGGCAGTTGCCGCGCACCCGGATGTTGACTATGTCATCGTAGAGCGCGGCAATAATGGCAGCAAAGAAAAGCTGATCCTGGCCAAATCCCTGGTTCCGAAGGTGTTTGGCGACGAAGCGGTCGTTGTCCTTGAAACACTCAAGGGCAAGCGCCTCAAGGGCGTGAAATATCACCCGCTCTTCACGTTCCTGCCGCCTGACAAACCGGCACACTTTGTCGTCCTCGGTGATTTTGTTACAACAGAAGATGGTACTGGCCTGGTGCACATGGCTCCCGCGTTCGGGGCCGAAGATATGGATATGGCGCGGGAACACAATTTGCCAGTATTGATGACTGTCCTTCCCGATGGGACTTTCGTCCCTGAGGTGAAGCCATGGCGCGGGGTGTTTGTCAAGGACGCTGATCCCTTCATTATCGAAGATCTGCAGGCGCGTGGTCTGCTGTTCAAGGCGGAGCCCTATACACATACCTATCCGTTCTGCTGGCGATGCCACACACCGCTGCTGTACTATGCCCGCGAGTCCTGGTACATCCGCACCAGCGCCTTCCGAGATCGACTGGTGGCTCTGAATAACACCATCCATTGGGTGCCCGAGCATACGAAGGAAGGTCGTTTTGGGAACTGGCTTGCCAATAACATCGATTGGGCCTTGAGCCGCGAGCGCTACTGGGGAACCCCGCTTCCGATCTGGGAATGCGAGTCCTGTAAACACCGCGAAGGAATCGGCTCGCTGAAGGATCTTTCTGAAAGGGCCGGGCGCGATCTGAGCAGCCTCGATCTGCATCGCCCGTACGTAGACCAGGTCCACTGGGATTGCGCGGACTGCGGCGGGAAAATGAGGCGTGTCCCGGACCTGATCGACGTGTGGTTCGACTCGGGCTCGATGCCGGTGGCACAGTGGCATTATCCGTTTGAGAACCAGGAAAAGTTCAAAGAGCAATTCCCCGCCGATTACATTTGTGAGGCCGTGGATCAAACACGAGGTTGGTTTTACTCGCTGCACGCGATCAGCACTCTGCTCTTTGATAAGGTAGCATTTAAAAACGTTCTTTCTCTGGGCCACATTCAGGATGGCGAGGGGCGCAAGATGTCCAAGTCTTTGGGAAATATCGTCCAGCCCTGGGATGTCCTGGATGCTCATGGAGCGGATGCATTGCGATGGTACCTGTACACCGCTACACCCCCGGGGGTGGAGCGCCGCTTCTCTTCGGCATTGGTAGGCGAGGTCATCCGCAGCTTTACGCTCACGCTCTGGAATGTGTATTCGTTCTTCGTGACCTATGCAAACCTCGATCAGCCCGCTGTTACCACCAGGCCGATCGCGACCGGCGATCTGGATCGCTGGCTGCTATCCGAACTGAATGTGCTCGTGCGTGATGTGACGGATGCCTACGAAAACTATGATGTCCCCAACGCGACGCGGCCCATCGAAGCATTTGTGGAAAAGATGTCCACGTGGTATCTCAGGCGTTCGCGGCGCCGCTTCTGGAAATCGGAATCGGATTCCGACAAGCAAGCTGCGTACTCTACCCTGTACACGGCTCTCGTCACAGTGGCGAAACTGCTCGCTCCTGCTATGCCATTCCTGGCGGAGGACCTGTACCAAAACCTGGTTCGCTCGGTGGACGAAGCGGCACCAGAATCGGTGCACCTGGCCGAATGGCCAGAGGTGTTGCCAGAGATGATCGATGAATCGCTGAATCGCGATATGGCACTTGTCATGCGACTTGTTTCTCTGGGTCACTCTGCCCGGCAGAAGGCGAATCGCAAAGTCCGCCAGCCGCTGGCAGAAGCCGCGTTTTCGGTGGGCAACGCGTTAGAGCGGAAAGCTGTTGAGACATACGCCGATCTGTTCACAGACGAATTGAATGTTAAGGAAGTCCGTTTGCTCGATAGGGCAACAGAGGCAATCTCACATACGGTCAAACCACTGCCGAAACAGCTGGGACAGAAATATGGCAACAAGTTTCCGGCGATCCAGAAGGCGATCCTGGCAATGAATTCTGAGGATGCGGCGCATACGTTGCTGGATGGGAAACCCCTGCACGTGCAGCTGAATGGCGATTCCTATGACATCTTGCCCGAGGAAGTAGAAGTAAAAGCGCTTGCAAAGGAAGGCTTTGCCGTAGCGGAGGAAGGCGCTTATGTCGCGGCGCTCGTCACGGACCTGACCCCGGCGCTTGTGCAGGAAGGTCTGGCGCGCGAGTTCGTCCGCCGCGTGCAGGACCTGCGCAAGAGTGCGGAGCTGGATGTTGCGGACCGGATTGAGCTGTACGTTGACGCTTCCCCGGGTCTGAAATCGGCGATCCAAGCCTACGAGGAATATATCACTGCCGAAACCCTGACTTCCAACCTGGTATTTGGAAGTCCACCACAGGGCGCCTCCAGCATCGAAGACGGTTTTGAAGGCGAAAAAGTGACTGTTGGGCTGGTCAAACAATAAAGTTGAAAGGCGTGGCAAGTGCCACGCCTTTGCATTTATAATAACGGCATTGAACCTTAGTTCTGAGGTGAACAATGTTTGAGAGACTTCCCTTACTTGTCAAAAAGGCTCTGGCGTGGAGCGTGCATCTTTTCACTGCCACCGGGGCGATCTGGGGATTCTTAACCCTGCTGGCCATCTTCGAAGAGAACTGGCGCGCTGCCATCCTATGGATCATCATGGCCATGTTCGTGGACGGGTTCGACGGGATGCTGGCACGCTGGTTCCATGTGAAGGAGTATGCCAAAGGTGTGGACGGCGCTCTGATGGATAACATCATTGATTATCTCAACTATGTTGTGGTCGCCGCGTTCATTTTGGTCAAAGTGCCCAATCTGATGCCGGCAGGTCTCGAGATAGTCAGCGCGTTTTCGATCCTGCTGACTTCGGCATACCAGTTCAGTCAGGTAGATGCAAAAACAGACGAACAATCGTTCTTTTTCAAAGGGTTTCCCTCCGTCTGGAATTTCCTGGTTCTGTACATGATGCTTTTGGGGCTTCATCCCTGGTTTAATTTTGCCCTGCTGGTCATTTGCAATATCCTTGTGTTTGTGCCGGTGAAATATGTTTATCCCAGCCGCAACCAGCGCCTGCGCCGCCTTACATTAGCCCTCACCTATCTTTACGGCGCGATTGGTATCTGGGGCTTAATGCAATACCCAAGCGTACCGCAGTGGATCGTGTGGATCTCCCTTGGGTATGTGGCATATTATGCATTGTTGAGCTTCTTCCCGAAAATTGGGGGCGCAAAACCGGCCTAGAGTCTATGCATATCCAGCGAGTTTCTAAAGTCACCGGGGAGCTGCACGAGGCTCTACAGCGTCTGGTTCCGCAGTTGGGCGCCCATAAGGTCCCTCCTACCCGGGAGGAACTTGAGGCACTCGTCGCATCAGCATCGTCAATACTTCTAGTAGCATATGACCCTGACGACAGCGGCTTGCTTGTGGGCATGTTGTGCCTCACGGTGTATCGTGTGCCCACCGGACTGCGTTCCATGATCGAAGATGTGGTGGTGGAAGGGAACGCGCGCCGGAGGGGGATCGGAGAGACGCTGATGCGGAAGGCAATAGAGCTGGCGCGTGAGGCGGGAGCAGAGGGCATTTCACTCACATCCAACCCCGGGCGGCAGGCAGCCAATCGGTTATACCAATCGCTGGGGTTCCAGCTACGCCAAACCAACCCGTACTATTACAGACTTAAATAAATCAGGCAGGTCGATGTGACCTGCCTGACATTTTTGCGTACCCATCTGCTGGTTCTTACAGTCCTAGTCGTTGTTCCCGCCGCTATTCCCGTTTCCACCACTGTTATTGCCTCCACTGTTATTTCCCTCGCCATTGCCGTTCCCCCCACTGTGATTGCTTCCACCATTATTATTCCCGCCATTGCCGTTCCCACCGCCATTTCCATTTTCACCGTTATTGCCGCTTCCCCCACCATTGTCGTTTCCATTTCCATGATCATTAGAATGAGAAATCACAACGCCCAGCCCATTTTTCTTTCCCTTTTCTAAAATGGCTTTCTTCAGCTGACCCCAGTTCTCTGGCGATGTGCCGTCTTCAAGAATGAAGGCACTGAAATCTCCGGTCTGCTTGGCGTGAATCAGTTCTTCAAAGATCTCCGCGTCGCCTTCCAGTTTGGTCGTTAGCCACAAAGTTTGCGCAATGACCCCGAAGCCCAGACCCTGTTCATGAGCGGTCATGATGGTCTCATAATCGATCCCATCGACATCGGCGAAGAACGTCGCCAGTGCATTCGCGATCGGATGATCGTTCTCATCATGGGTTGGAATCTGACTGGAAGAATCAATCTCAACAGCTTTCCCCAGGGCCAAATCATTAATTCCAGGCTTGCCATCTCCGTTGAGCCATACCAGTCCCTGTGCGATTGCCGTTTCCAGGCTGACCCGGACGCTTTGCAAGGCACCGCTCTGGTCCATGACATCCACGCTCACGATTGTCACGCCGGTGACCGTATCTGCCGCAAGTGTGATACTTTGTACGACTCCGGTTACGGGATTGGGATTTTGTCGGGCTGGTGCAGCAAGAACTCCCCCCACTTGCATAACTAAAAAGGTCAGCGCGAGAACGACACTAAGGAAAAATCTGGTTTTGGATGACATGATGATCCTGAGGCTTCATTGTATTCTACAGATTTACGTGCACGCCTTCCAGTGATTCTGTAAAAACAACATAACAAAAATGCAAAGTTAGCTTCGGTGATTGTACACTCTTTGCAGGTGTTTGGACGGCACTTGTAACCTTTTGATGATTTTGCGATGAAGATGGGGGCAGAACGGAACTTACGGGCGCGATCTCTGGTAGTCTTCCGGGGTATCCAAATCTTCAAGGATGGTGGGCGTATCCAGATTGACATACTCAATCTGACGTGCGTGCTTGTTCAGAAAATCTCGCAGCGTCTCGGGCGGCGGTAGCGTCAGGATCTCATTCCATAGAGCACGACTGACCAGCCAGGGATGTCCGCGCTTCATCTGAAAGCTGGGCACGATCAATCCGGATCCACCGGCCCGGTATGCTTCGCAGATCGCACGAACGCTCGCTTCCTGCACCTGGGGCTGGTCTCCGAGACCGATCAAGGCTGCCTGCACCCCTGCCGACATAGCTCGAAGCCCACACTGGAGGGAAGACAGCATCTCGCCGGTTGCATAATCCGGGTTGTGGATTTTGCGCACAGGATACCGGTCGACTGCCTTTTCCACGTCTACTTGTGCACCGCCTGTCACGATCAGGATATCTGAGATCCCGGCCTGCAAGAATGTGGCGATGACATGCTCGATCACAGTCTTTTCCCCCCAGGGTAACAGCATCTTGGGCTGCCCCATTCGCCTGGATTGTCCCGCGGCCAGAAGGATCGCCGAGATCATAGGCTATCGTCTGAGATCAGACGCTGGTACATCTCCGGGGTATCCACATCCAGCAGGAGACGGTCATCATGCCAGGGTAAATACTCGACGTGATGTTTGTGGAACACTGCCCGCCCGCCGACATCCCCTTCGAGGGCCAGCAAATCCGGGAAGGTTGCCCGATCGAAAAGCACCGGGTTCGCCCGGCGGTCCATCACGAGCGGTGCGACGATCGGGTAAAGCTCCTCGGCGTGTTTCTCGAGAAGCCCACGAAGAATGGAGCCCGAAACCTGAGGCTGATCGGCAAGAAGAAAGATTGCCCCGCCTGTGTTGGGTGCGTATGGCTCTACTAGAGGGCCTACCCCGGTTCGAATTGAGCTTGCCTGTCCGGTCTTCCACTGTTCATTCCGAATGACGATCACGTCCAGATCGGTTACAGTAGATTCCACCTGTTCCGCATTGGCTCCGGTGACCACCAGGACAGGCGAAAGTCCGCTTTGGAGCGCGGTTTTGGCAACGGCGCGCACGAACGGTTGACCCTTCCAATCGAGAAGCTGCTTTGGCTGTCCATACCTCGTCGATTCGCCTGCGGCAAGGACAATCCCCGCGACCGGTTCATGGACTGCCCAAATCCTTTCCTGTTTCAGGTTGGAAATGATCACAGAATCATAAGCTTTCAGCAGCGGTTGAGACAATCCCTGCGCAAGGGATTGAAGCTCGGGCGCGTCTGCCTGATTGAGAACTACGATTCTGCGTGCCCGGGCGGGGATCTTCCCGATCGCGCTTTCCGGATGTGTTAGCACCCGGACCAGGGAATCGGGAGTGACAGGCTCCCCGAGATTCAAACTGCTCAAATGTGAAAAGATCTCAGCCCGGTGGACATATCCCTCGATCAATGGTTTACCTACGCCGGTCAGGCCAACAACCTGTACTACGGTCTCAACGAATAAGGGGATTGGTGGCTCATGGTCTGCCCACGCCTTCAAAGGCTTTTCACGCGATCCGTCTGCTTCGATCAGAAAAGGGATGTCATGATAGCTACAGAACTGCTGAAGCCAGTTCAATAGATCACTATGGACCGGTCTGGTTCTCTCTCCATCAATCCCGCCGGTAATCAGGATCACCCCTTTCAATCCGTGCTCAAGCTCTTCGAGTGGAGCAGGCGATTCTGCGATGATGTGTGTATCGGCAAATTCGGTTTGCCAGATTCCCAAATGGGATGTCGCGGTTACGATCACAGGCGACGGAAGCTCTCGTGCCAGCTGGAACATCGCCGTTGTTTTTCCACCAGCGCCGATGAATGCGATGCAGGGAGATGAACTCACACGCAATGCCCGAGCCAATGTAAGATGCTGTTGCATGTTCGTCATTATACACTTTCGATCCCATCACTTGCTCAGGATAAGTTCTATCCCTTCACAAGGTAAGGTATAATAGCCGCGCTACACAGAAATAAAATGCATTCATAAGGCAAGGTAATGGTTAGCGATCCCCTCATTTCCACAGACTACTGGACAGATCTCCAGATCACCCGGCAAGATGTCGAATATCTACATAATCATTTGTTTGAACTCGAAACTCCGCTGACAACGCGGGAACTTGTTTCCGTGTTCGTTGATGAGCGCATCCGCGCGGAGCGGCTTGCGACACAACAACGGCGTCAGGCAGGCGGCAAAACGTATCTTCCCAGGGAATCCTATCAGGTTGGCGATGACCTCATCTTCCCCGCGCTGAACTGGAAGCATGGCAAGGTCACAGCGGTACGCGCAGGCACAAACCCGGAGATCGGGTCGTTCGACGTACTTTCCGTCGATATGGGCAACGGTGCAGAAAGACTTTTTGCGTCCAACTTACCCACTCATGACTTGAACGAGCAACCTGATACCGTTGAAGAGGAGGGATTCAACGCGGAAGAGATTCTTCACACGCATGGGAGTGCCCTCGAAAAAAAGATCGTGTCGGCATTTCAGAGCGATGACGACCTGGTGCGGATCGCGGGGCGCTGGTTTCCTCGTGCCCTGCTTGTCGATGTCAATGTGGGACACCTGAACCTGGCAGAAGCGGTTCTGGATATGGCGGGCGGCGAGCCTCTGCCGACCGCAGCGCTGCTCAAGGATGTTGCCATGCCGGAGGGCATCAACCCCAAACTGGCGGAGTTTTCGCTCAATCTGGCGCTCCAGGAAGATGGCCGTTTCGATGAGGTGGGACCTGCCGGAGAAGTTCTCTGGTCCCTGCGCCGTCTTGAGCCGGACGAGGTGCGGCACGTTCCTTTATATTTGCAGTATTCCCCGATGGAATACGACCGCGCCGCCCTCACACCACAGATGCTCAACCTCGAAGCGCAGCTGGATGATGAGCTGAGCGAGTTCGAAGCCCCTTCGAATGAGAGCGTGAAGGAAGTCACCGTTTCGCTGATCTTCCCCCACTTGCGCTCCGGAACGCTGCCTTTGTCCGCGCGTGTCCGGCCGCTGTTTCCAACGGCCTACGAGTCGCCGCGCGTCCGTTTTACGCTGGTGGATGGCAAGACCAAGCAGAGGATGCCAGGCTGGGTGGTGCGCGAGCACGGCTATGTGTTTGGATTGCGCGAGTGGTATAAGGCAAATGACCTGATGCCAGGAAGCCTGGTGCGCATTCGACGTGGTGAGAATCCCGGGGAAGTGATCATCGAAGCAAAAACATATCGTACCAAGGATTGGGTGCGCACGGTCATCATCGGTGCGGATGGGGGCATGGTCTTTGCCATGTTGAAGCAGTCCATTTCGGCGGAGTTCAACGATCGCATGGCGTTTGCCATCCCTTCGCTGGACGCCGTAGATCAGCTCTGGTTGCAGGACCGGAAACGTCCCTTTGAAAAGCTGGTTGCCGATATGATCCGCGAGATGTCCAAGCTGACGCCGCAGGGACATGTCCATGCGCAGGAGCTGTATTCTGCTGTGAACATTGTCCGGCGTGTGCCTCCGGCTCCGCTTTTTGCCCTGCTGGCGAGCCGGCCCGAATTTACACATGTTGGAGATTTACATTTCCGTTTGAATGAGATGGAGTGAGCATGGTGGTGGAAACAAAACGTTTTAGCCTCGTCAAGCCGACGGTTAATACTCCTTTTCACATTGATTTCGATTGGTGGAAAAAAAACGAACGCGATTGGCACGTCTACCTGCGTTCTCTTCTCTGTGCGGAACATCAGGCTGCGTTTGAAGAAATGGGAGAGGGGCAGACGATCGACTGGGTTGATCCGGTCACGGCGGAGGTCAAGCCCGTTGACGGTATTCAGAACGCGCTGATGACACATTGCGTCAAACAGCCCGATTTTCTGACTAACCAGACGGCGCTGGTCGAGGCTGTGTTTCGTCTCTTCCTGACGAACGGCAATAACCCCATATCCTCAAAAGACCTGGGCGACCGGCTGAACCGCCCGCCGGAGACCATTTTACGGACGCTGGCAAGTGCGAGAGTGTATAAGGGGATCCGTCCGTATAACGCGTAGGGTTTGGCGAAGGCAGGCGGGGCATGCTTTGCCTCTTTTTCGAGAAAATAATAAAATAAGCTTACCCGCCCCTGTAGCTCAATGGACACAGCACCAGCCTTCTAAGCAGATGCTCATACAAGTGAAAGGAATAGAAAACACCTAGAATATAAAAAAAATCTAGGTGTTTTGATTTTAAAATCACACTAAGTATAGCAATAGTTTAGCAAGGAGACTGAAATGACACTTATGAGAACCTGCACAAAGTGTTTCTTGCAAAAACCTGAAGAAGAGTTTGGGTGGAAGAATAGACTTATTGGTAAACGCCACGCCGTCTGCAAAGAGTGTACCAAGAAAAGATCCAACGACTGGTATTACGACAACAAAGAAAGACAAGTAGAAAACGTCAGGCAAAATAATATCTATTACAGGGAAAGAAATAAAGAGTACATATTAGACTATCTTTCAACCCATCCCTGCACCAGATGTGGCGAAACTGATGTTGTTGTGCTGGAGTTCCATCATGTAAGAGGACAAAAAGAGGCCGATATCACAGCCATGATGGGGAGGGGCTTTCCCCTTGAGAAGATAATTGCAGAAATTAAGAAGTGCGATGTAGTTTGTGCCAACTGCCACCGCCGGATCACTACAGAGGAAAGAGGGTGGTTTAAAGGCAGAGCAAAAAAGTAAAGTACCCCTGGTGCGGATCGAACGCACAACCTGCGGATTAGAAGTCCGACGCTCTGTCCATTGAGCTACAGGGGCAATTGCGCCGGAATTATACTGTAGCTTTGCATAATTTTGCCAGATATTGCCGAATCAATGATCGCTATCAGAATACCAAAGAATTCCCTTCAGCCTCGGACTCGTGCGTAACTGGTTTTTCAAACAAATCAAAGTGGAGTGCTTTATTGAATTGGAGTAGTTTATTTGGATAACTTGGTAACCCCTACGTACCTGTAAAAAATTCGTGCAGGGCTTGATATGTTGTTTCAGGCGATTCTTCCGGAAAATAGTGGCTGCCCTCAATCGCTTGACCGGATACATCCTCTACCCAATCGCGCCAGATCGACAAAACGTCGTACCATTTCTGGATGAGACCCTCCTTGCTCCACAGCACGAGAAGCGGACAGTCTATGCGCTTCACGCGCCGGTCTGCCTCGTCCAGTTGATAGTCAATGCAGGCTGCGGCGCGGTCATCTTCACACATGGCGTGGATCGTCTCAGGGTTGTGGCAGGCGCGCAGATAATCGGCGAGCGCCTCGGCATGGAATCTCTCGCGTCCGCTGCGGAAGTATTATATTTCCCGCCACTTTGAACTGCTCGTAGCCAAAATGACTCATCAGGGTGATTTGATTCTGAGCCATGACGCGCTTGGAATATGGCATATGGTCGGGCGTAGTTTCAGGCTTGCGGGTTTCGCCATAGCCGCGCAGATCCGGGGCGATAACGGTAAAGTCCTGTGCCAGGCGAGGCGCGACGGCATGCCACATCATATGCGTTTGGGGGTGCCCGTGGAGGAGCAGCAATGGCGGACCGCTACCGCCATGCCGGACGCGCAGCGTCACTTCCCCGAGATCGATCCCCGATAAGGAAAATTCATCGAACAACATACAAGGATTATAAATCCTCCCTTCATAATTGAATTTCCTTCGCTCAAAACCTGTCCACTCGACCAGTGACAAACTCCCCCTTCCCAGGACTCAATAAACCTAGCCCGGAGCGGGCTTCGACACGCTCCCGGCTAGGTTGTCAACTTTGTGCACCTCACCCTGGACGATCAGAGGGAGTGCAGACAGGCTTATGCAAACGACTCGTACAGCGATTTGGCATGAACTGTGCTCCGTGCTGTCCAGTTCTCAGGCAGATGTGTATTCACATTCACTGTTGTTCCAGCCGGGACATCAAAGTAATTGTCGCTAAAGACAGAATCTGTGCCGTCGATGGAGAGCTCGACGAAGCGTGCCAGGTGAATGGCTGAGACATCTACGCACAGAGATTTTCCGTCCAGATGGGAATGCACCTTTAGCTCTGGGTTGCGCAATTCGAGATGCTTGTTCGCGACGAAGGGAGTGACACTTTGCGAGATCCGTCTACCATCCTGCCACATCTCCGCGACGAACACCACATTCCGTTGATTTTCCACCGAGACCAGGGTGGAGAAATCATACGAGCCGACGAGGGTATCTGCAAGGGCCCGGGCGCGCAGGTTATGTTCTCCACTGTCCAGGCACGTTCCATCGATCATTTCCAGCCTCCAGCGTACGAGGACATCCGCGGGCCTGACGAGGTCGCTGGTGACATGGACCTTCATGGTCCTGCCCTCCTCCGCTACCGAAAGCAGGAGAGGAGCATAAAAGCGTTTCGCCGCATAGTGGAGCGCCTTCCAGCGTCCGAAATAGTCAAGCGACGCCCAGGATGCTACCGGCCAGCAGTCATTCAACTGCCAGATGAGCGTGCCGCTGACCCGGTCCCGGTTGCGCCGCCAGTGTTCCACGCCATAGCGAATGCCTTCGGCTTGCAGGATGAGACTCAGGTACACAAGAGACGGAAAATCCTTCGGCATGCGGAAGGTATCGGTCATTTGCGCGACAATGAGTCCGTTGCCCACCCAGCTGCGCTGATGATGTTCCATGATGTAAGAGGTCATATTCCAGTCCGCGGGGTCCGCATAGGTGGCGATGGTCTTGAGCGGCGGCAACGCCTGGAAGCCGAATTCGCTCATAAAGCGCGGGTATTGCGTGCGGTATGCCGTGAATGGCTTACGCCCATGCCAGACATCCCAGTAATGGCAATCGCCCTGCACCTGGTTGTTGGCACCTTCGAACGCTGTATTCGCGGAAGCGGAGCTGGGCCAGTAGGGATGATCCGGATCCTCGTCTTCGAGTAGCCGGGGCAGCATCTGATGGAACATACGGTCATAGCCATCCTTGAGACGCTGGTTGAGCGGATCATCGGGTTTGTTCCAGCCCCAGTCGCACCAGCCCTGTTCCATTTCGTTGTTCCCGCACCAGAGGGCAAGCGCCGCGTGGTGACGCAGGCGGCGTACGTTTTCCACCGCCTCCACCCGCACGTTCTCGAAGAAGTCTGCATCGGCCGGGTAGATGCCACAGGCGAACATAAAATCCTGCCAGACCAGAATGCCGAAGCGGTCGCACAGATCGTAGAACATATCCTCGGGATAATAGCCGCCGCCCCAGACGCGCAGCATATTCATATTGGCATCGACTGCACTACTGAGCAGACCCTCCAGCATGGACTCGGTGATACGCGTGGGCAGTGAATCAGTTGGGATCCAGTCTGCGCCCTTGGCGAAGAGCCGCAGGCCATTGACGTAGAAGGTGAACTCCTTGCCCCACTGATCGGGGTCCTGACACAGTTCGACCGTGCGCAGTCCAATCCTGTAACTGCGCTGGTCGAGGACCGTGTCCCCGTCTTTCAGAGCAACTTCCACATCATACAATGGCTGAGGGCCGTAACCGTTGGGCCACCATAATTGTGGATCTGGAATTTCCACCGATAGATCTGCAAAATAGGGTTCCCCCTCAATCAGGTGAAGAAGTGCATCTTCCGCCTCGATTTGTTCCCCACTTGGGGTGGTGACCGTTATGGCTGTCCTGACTTCCGCCTTGCCGGTGACCTCCGCAGAGATTTCAGCGCTGATCACCGCGTTGGCTACACCTACGGTCTGCCGCACATGAACATCCTCAAACCGGACGGAGTACCCCTCGAGCCGGATCTCCTTCCAGATGCCAATGGGCGGCAGCTTTGGGCCCCAATCCCAGCCCCAGTGACAGGGCGCCTTGCGCAAGTGCGGCCCTCCAGGGATGTCGCCCCCGCCCTGTAACGGGAGCTGCGCCTGTCTGGCGGTGATGAAACGCACGGGTGAGCCGAAAACGATGCGCAATTCATTATTGCCCTCGTGCAGCAGTTTCTTCACCTCCCATTCCCAACGCCGAAACATGTTTTCCGCATGCCCGAGGTACGTCCCATTGAGATAGACATCGGCAATGGTGTCAAGCCCATCACAAACGAGGTGAACATCCTCATTGGCAAGGAGTTCGGCATTGGCTGCGAAACTGTACCGATACTCCCAGTCATTATCGGCGACCCACAGGACCTTAAGTTCGTTGTCGGCGACAAAAGGATCGGGGATTTTGCCCAGTGTGAGTAAATCGGTATGTACACCGCCCGGGACCGTCGCGGGCCACCATTCGTCTGTTCCACACTGACGGAATTGCCATACGCCATTCAAATTCTGTTTTTGCATGGTTTTCTCCTCTTTGTTTCCGGTTACCATATTGACGAGCAAACAACGTAGTAACAACATAGCGGTTTGAAGATTCGTTGTAACTCGTAACATCAAAGCCGCATCCTGAGTGTAACATTTCCCCGGCAGCCAATAGGGGCGATGGACGACAAAGTGATGAATGTCATGAGCCGGGGCAAGTTGCTCGAATGCCACCATCTGGTATTTCTTAAAGAATCTGGTAAAGAGAAAAAGAAAAAGCAAGTGCCTCCCGGGAAGATATCACAGGAGGCACTGGTCTGGTACCCATCAAAGAACTACAGGTTCAACTGACTTCTGTTATATCGAAACAATTTTATCCATGCTCCAGGGCTCTTTCCAACAGGATGGCCCTTGTCGTTGCACCTGGCATCCTGACGAATGCCAGGCAGACTAATCCCAGTAC
>Ga0114129_10002867_pt1 | contig 24125 bp, 22 predicted proteins | sample RhiMetdeltSRZDD1_FD_80071 | JGI IMG/M metagenome (GOLD analysis project Ga0114129, IMG submission 80071) | Populus rhizosphere microbial communities from Tennessee, USA - Rhizosphere MetaG P. deltoides SRZDD1 (version 2) (version 2) | ecosystem: Host-associated > Plants > Roots > Rhizosphere >...
GCTCCCTCCAGAATTCAGCGCGGCGAGAAAACCGCGGTGTGCCAGACATTCTGAAAGGCGCGTGCGGGGTGAACAACCCTAGTTGGAGTCTGTGGCGAACTCAATCGAGATCGAACGACGGCTCTTTCGAGTCGCCGCGATCACTCGGAATCGGCGGGTCCGCGATCGCGGCGATCGCGAATGTCGATGCGCTTCCAGCCGAACAGCCGCGCGTCCACCGACCAGGCGCCGGGTCCGAGCAGCGCGAGGCCGCCGCCGAGCGCCGCCAGCAGGATGTGAATCCACGGGTCGCCCGTATCGAAGATGAGATATGCGACCTGAAGAATGACGACGAGCGTACCCGCGACCGGTGTCCACAGTCCCGCAATCAGGAGGAGACCGAGCCCGATTTGAACGACGAGGATCGGGGCGGGCGCGAGCGTGATCACGCCCGACAGGCCGGCGGTGGCGCGCACGATCATCACCCCGCCAGCGACGAGCCGCATGAGAAGCAAGCCTGCGCCTGGCAGACCAGCGGCGAATGTGGAAAATAGACGTCGCACAGGCCTTGTGCCGCACGGTACGGGATCGCGGAAGGGACAGAAAGCCCCGGAAGAGCGGCGCCTTCACTCTTTCGAGTAACAGCCGTGCGAAGACCCCGAAAATTACAATTCTATGATGCCGCGCTTGAGTCCGATCATCGCGGCGTGGGTGCGATCGTTCGCGTCGAGCTTGGAGAGGATGTTCTTGACGCGGCCCTTGACGGTGTCCTCTGTAATCGACAGGTGATCCGCGATCTGCTTGTTGGCGTTTCCTCCGGCAATCAGCCGCAGCACCTCGATCTCTCCTTTCGTCAGGGCATCGTCGGTCGCATGCTCGGCCAGCTCGTAGGACACCTGAGGCGAGAGCGACTTTTTCCCGGCGTGCACGGCCCGGATGGTGTCGATGAGCTCCTTGTGCACAACATTCTTGAGCAGGTACGCACGAGCGCCTGCCTGGAGCGCGCGGAGCGCCTGGACGTCGCCCTCGTAGGTCGTGAGCACGACGATGCGCGCGTCGGGAAACTCGCCGCGAATCGCGATGATCGCGTCGAGCCCGCTCATTTCGGGCATCTGCAGGTCCATCAACGTCACGTCGGGACGATGTGTGCGGTATTGCTGGATCGCCTCACGTCCGTTCGAGCCCTCCGCGACCACCGTCATGTCCGGCTGCCCGGCAATCAGCGCGACAATTCCTCCGCGGAGCAGGGGATGATCGTCGACGCAGAGGATCCGAATCGACGCGGGACTGGCACTCACGCGTCGGTTCCCGTCCTTCTCGCAAAGGCCGACGCCAGGCGGCGGCGCGGGCGTGATGCGGCGTAGGCTTTCGCCGCGGGAATCGTGAGCTCCACCTCCGAGCCGAGCCCGACCTCACTCCACACGTCGAGATGACCGCCGACGATTTCCGCGCGCTCGCGCATCCCGGGCAGGCCGAAGTGGCCCGACTGCGGGTCGCTGAGCCCGGTCGGCGCCATGCCCTTGCCGTCGTCACGCACGTGAACCTGCAGCTGCGCGTCGTTGTACGTGATGCCAATCTCGATCCGGCGCGCGCCCGAGTGCCGGAACGCATTGCGCAATGCCTCGCCGGCGATTCGATAGATGTCGTCCCGGAGGAGCGGATGCAAATCGCGCGGCCGGCCCTCGACGGCAATATCGACGACCGGCAGCGGCGCGTTGGCGTCGTCGTGCGCACGAGCTACCGCCAACTCGTTGGCGAGCGTGCCGATCGCCTCGGCGAGATCGTTGGTCAAGACGGTGGACGCGCGCAGATTCTGGACTGCGTCGCGGCCTTCGGTGATCGCCTGCGCGGCCTGGTCGATCGCGCTCTCGAACTTCTTCCTGGCCTCGGAGTCCGGCAGCATGTTGGTCGCCGCCTGCAGGCGGAACAGGAGGCCGTGGAAGCTCTGGAGCAGCGTGTCGTGCAACTCTCTCGCGATGCGCGTGCGCTCGTTCACACGCTCCTGCAGACGCGTGTCGAATTCGTACGCAAGGCGGCGAAGCCGGAACTGGTAGGCGCCCCACAGCAAACCTAGCGCGGCGACCATCAACGCCACGCGAAACCACGTCGTCTGGTAGTACGCCGGGGCGATCGAAAAATCGAGAACCGCGCCCTCCTCGTTCCACACGCCGCTGTTGTTGCTGGCAACGACGCGAAAGCGGTACTTGCGCGGCGGCAGGTTGCTGTAGAACGCCTGCCGGCGATTGCCCACGTACTTCCAGTCGCTGTCCCAACCTTCCAGCTTGATCCGGAACTGGTTTTTCTCGGGCGTGACGAAACTCAGCGCGGTGTAGTAGATCTCGACATCACGACTCAGCGCGGGCAGCCCAGTTGCGGCTGTTGCGGCGTCGTAGACCTTGTGGTCAACGGTGAGTTGCTCGACATGCACGGGCGGCGCCAACGTGTTGAAAGGCAGATGTCCCGGATCGATGACGTTGACGCCGTTTCGACCCACGAACCACAACTTCCCATCCAGAGACCTGGCAACTCTTGGGCTGTAACCCCCTGGGGTCGCGTTGTTGAAAATACCGTCCGAGGCATCGAATACGGTGACCCTGACTCGGCGGGTCGAGTCTCCATACTTGTCCACGGCCGCCGCCCACGTCTCCAACTCGGTGAGCGGAATACTCACCAGGCCGCACGGCAGGTTCAGCCAGAGCGAACGAGCGTTGTCTTCCATCAGCCAATGAACCGAATCGCAAGGCAACCCATTCCGGCTCGTCAGGGTCGCTATCGAGCCGTTCGTCAGCCGGCTCAGGCCGCCCGCAGTCGCTGCCCAAAGCGCGCCGTGTGCGTCGACCCGCAGCCCAGAGACCGCACCCTCGCTCAAGCCGTCCGCCCTTCCGTAAGACCGACTGATCTGCCTGTCCTTGAAGTACGCGATGCCGGTCCGCAAAAACCCGATCCAGATCCCTCCCTGTAGGGGATCAGCGGCAAGCGCGTAAATGACGTCATTACGTCCCAACTCGTCCAGCGAGATGCGTTGGACCGTGTCGTCGCGGCCGACACGAAACAGGCCCGACCGCTGTAGGGCAATCCACACATTCCCCCGCGTGTCCTGCGAAATCGCATGGACAGCTTCGATGCCGGGAATCTCTGGGATGGTGGTGAAGCGCCCGGCGTATCGATAGCCAGTGCCGGCAGCCGTCGATACCCACAGTCGTCCCCGGTCGTCCTGAAACAGGGAATTTGTCATGTTAGCGGTGACCATGCCGGTTGCGTTCCCGGTCCACCTGATGGTCGTCAGCTTTCCGTTGCTCCACGAGCTGAGACCTGCCTGAGTGCCGATCCAAACGCTGCCATCACGATCCGCCACAACGGCTCCGGCGCTTTTGGCGTCACTCGGCAAACCCTGGTTCGCGGTAAATGGAGATGCGGCCGTTTCATGAAAACGGTCGAGGCCACTAGTGGTCGCCACCCAAATGTTGCCTTCGCGATCCTCGAAGATGGCTGCCACGGTATTACCTGAGAGGCCGTCCGACTGCGTGTAAGCATCGGTCCGACCTTGGTGCAGATGTACAAGACCCTCTGTAGTGCCGATCCACAGACTCTTGTCACGATCGCGAAGCAGTCGGTTGACAAATAGGTGCTGCCGGGCCAGTCCCGGCAGCGGGTATGCCAGAACTTTCCCGTCGTTGAGTTGTTGGATTCCACTTCCGGTGCCGATCAACAGGGCACCGCGTTCGTCTTCAGCAAAACTCTGGATGCTATCCATCGCACCGGCCAGCCGATGGAATTCCGGCGGACCTGGCGTCCATCGCCAGACCCCATCCATGACGGAAAGCCAAATAGAGTCGCGGCGATCCTCGTACACCCCAAAGAGCGACCCGCTAATTTGGCTCACTCCTTCGTCGCATCGAACTCTGCCGTTTTGGATCCCGCAAAGCTTCGAGTCCTGGCCGGTAACGGCCGCCACCCAGATAGGACCTTCCCGACCTTCACTGAGCCCCGCGACCCGATAACCAGACAGTTCGGCATATTGAGTCAGCTGGCCGTTTTTCCAACTTGCGAGTCCCTTTGAGGTGCCGATCCATAGAGTGCCGTCACGCGCGGCCAGCAGCCGCGAGACGGAGTTGGAAGGGAGGGGACTTGACAGCTCCACCGAAACGTTTCGGACACCATCGAAGCGAAGCAGGCCGAACTCCGTTCCCAGCCAGATGTATCCGTCTGGGGTTTGGGCAAGTGCGAAGATTACCCCTGTCGTGAACCCCTCCCGGATTCTCCACGCCGTATGTGCGTACTGGTTGACGTCGAGCGCAGGATTCAACGCGAACGCGGACGAGGACAGCGACAGCACTGCGCAGGCCACGACTGCGCCCAGCAAAACGAAGTGACGTCCTCGGGCCGGGACGGTCCGCATGTCGCGCATGTTAGCGCTCGCCGAGTCCGTCAACTCGACCTCAGAACTGGAGCCTCAACCCTAGCTGAATCGAACGCGGCCCACCGACCTGGTAAAGCGGACTGAATCCTCCGCCGGCGACGCCTCCGGCCGTGAGACTGGACGCGAACGTGCGCGAAGCTTGACCGAACAAACCGCTCGTCAATGTGTTGGTCGGCGCGCCAAAGCTCACTTGATTGAACAGATTGAACGCCTCGATGCGAAGCTGGACATTCAGGCCGCGGTTGATCGGGATGTCGCGGTGCACGGCGAGATCGACCTGGCTCATGGCAAAGCCGCGCAATGCGTTCCGCCCCAATGTTCCCTGGCGCAACGGGTTGCCGTTCGCAGCAACCGGCGGCGCTACGAATGCTGCACGATTAAAAGCGCGGCTTCCTGGAACCGCGGGGTCGTCGATATACAACGGAACGTCTGGCACAACGTCAGGGCGAAGAGCATTCGACACGGAGAACGGCGCCGTTCCGGTGAGGACATTCACTGGAAGCGACGAACGCGCGACAACCACCGCATGGACTGACCATCCGTCCGCCAGCCACTGCCAGGAGGGCGAGACTGAACCGGCCGGAATGAGGTACGTCACCCCACCGCTGAACGTGTGCCGGACATCAAAATCTGACAGCCCCCAGTCCTGATCCGGATCGAACGCGAACGTTGGCAGCACAGCCACCGCGTCAGTCGAGATGTTGTCCATCGAATGCGCGAGCGTATAGGACGCGAGCGCTTGGAGGCCTTTAGACACACGGTGAACGAACTCAACCTGCAACGACTCGTAGTGAGAATGCCCGTCGTTCGTCCCCAGCGTCACCACCTGGAACTGCGGCGTCGGGTTAAACACGCGTTCCTGGGTCAGCAGCCGGCGGCCTAACGCGCCAACGTACGACACCGACACTGTGCTCGTCCCGCCCAACGCCTGTTCAATGGCCAGATTCCACTGATAGGTGTATGGAAGCTTCAGCAAAGGATCGGCGGCAATGAGAAAGTCAGCCGGCGCACCCGGTGCGACCGAGGGCGGCGTGAGGATCTGCGGATCCGTCGGGAACGGCACGTTGCTGAAATTTGCACGCGCCGTGAACGGAAACGTCTGGCTCAAATTATTCAGCACTGCGGGGCTGGCGAGATCGAAGAAGATACCCCACCCGCCGCGCAACACGGTCTCATGCCCTGGTCGGCTGCGCAGTTGGTAGGCCGCGCTCAGCCGAGGCGCGACGTTGTCGTAGGTGGTGCGATACATCGGCGTCCCGGGCGGCGCGATCGCCATCGTCCCGGGATCCCGTGTCGTGATCGTCAGCGCATGATTGCCGTTGTTCAAACCAGGCGGCGGATTGACCTCCCAGCGGAGGCCGTATGTGACCGTCAACTGCGGCGCCAGCGCCCACGTATCCTGCGCGTACGCCGAGAAATTGGTCGAATGGGACGATCGAGTCTTCGGAGACGGCGCCGATGTGAGAAGTGACGCGGCCGTTCCGGCGAGCACACCCGCCACGCCGTTGAATGTGTACGACTCGCCGTACTGCGACGCACGGTAGATTGGAAACAGGCGTCTATAGTCGACCCCGAACTTCAGTTGATGGCGCCCCTTCATCAACTGGACCGAGTCGACGACGTTGATCTGCCGCTGAATGTTCGACCCGTTGGGACCTTCGTCGAAAAACACGTTCGCGGCGCCCAGATTCACTCGAAAGATGCTCGCCGCGGGCGCGAACGACGGGTGGAGCATTGCCGCAGGCGGAATAGTCGCGCCGCCGAAGGCATCAATCTTCTGAAAATTAGCCCCGTCATTCCGGCTCCAGTTGAAGTGCAGGTCGTTCGCGAGAGTCGGCCTGACCACCCACGTCGTGCCTCCCGTGAATGTCTGAAGACGCTGCTGGACATAGCCGATCGTGTTGAGTCCGGCGATGCCAAAGCTCCCCAACCGGCTGGAGCCCTCGGACGGCGCGTAGTTGTAACGGCCGAAGACGGATAGCGACGGGCCAAACGTTCGGTCTACGCGCACGCTGGTGGCGTCGAGCGTCGAGGGGTCGGAATAGCTAGCTGAGAATTGAGCCAGGCCGTTCTTGGTCTCTGGCCCGTTCGGCAAGGGGAACGCCGTGAGGATTGGCCTGACGCCGTCCGATGCTGCGGCTCGCGATGCGAGCGAGGGTACTTCCGTTACCGCGGATCGCGGCTGATCGAGGCGTAGCCGCTCGTACGAGAAGAACACGAAAGTGCGATTGCGCTCGATCGGTCCGCCGAAGACTCCACCGACATCGTGCTGGTGTTCCTCCGGCTTCGCCAAACCCAGTCGTTTCACGAAGTAGTCGGCCGAATCGAGGGCGTCGTCTCTAAAGTACGCAAAGGCTGAGCCGTGGAACTGATTCGTGCCTGATCGCGTCACGATGGAGATCTGACCGCCTGGCTGGCGGCCGAATTCCGGGGCATACGTGGAACTCTGGATCTTGAATTCCTCGAGCGCATCGACCGACACCAGACTGTTGGTGCCGCCCTGGACGCTGAGGCCCGGCGCTGCGCCGGCCCCCGCCGGGCCGAGACCCGCGGTGGGCTGCACGCCGACGTTCGCGCTCACGCCGTCCACCATGAAGTAATTCGCGTCCGAACGCTGACCGTTGACGCTGAACTGACCGGGGCTGCTCGAGCTGGCGGGTGTCAAAACGACACCAGGCGTCATCGTGATCAGTGACTGAAAGCTGCGCCCGTTGAGCGGAAGATTCTCGACGAACGTGCGGTCGACAGTCGTGCTGACCGTCGCCGACTGGCTGTTCACAAGCGGCGCGCCCCCTTCGACCTGAACCGTCTCGGAGACCGGGCCAAGCGTCAGCTCGAAATCGACCTCGAGAGCATCTTGAATGTGCAGAATCACGTCTGGCTTGACGATCTTCTTGAACCCGGATTTCTCGACTTGGATGCGATAGCGGCCGGGCGGGAGATGCCGCAGATAGTAATCGCCCGTGTCGTTCGTCGTCGTCTCGTGACGGACGTTGGTGTCGACGCTCACCGCGACGACGCCCGCGCCGGCGATGACCGCTTTGGTTGCATCGGTCACGCGCCCCGTGAGCGAAGCGTTCGTGGATTGCGCGCGAAGTACAGAGTTCCCCGAAAGGATGAGGAACAGGAGGAGAACGGCAACTCGTCGCATTGCAGCCTCTGGAAGACTGCGACGTTACGCAAGACTCGCAGATGGGGGAAGCCCCAAAAGTGTAGCGCGTTGCGACCCTTTCGGGCGGTCGAAAGCACGCTGGCGCTGCCGGGCTACGAGTCGATCATTCCCCGCTTCACGCCGATCATAGCGGCGTGCGTTCGGTCGTTCGCCCCAGCCTGGCGAGAATCCGCTTCACCCGCGCATCAGCTGACGACTGTCACCGCGCCTGCAGCCTCGCCTGGATCTTGGATTTCTGCTCGTCGCTCAACGTCGTGCGCAGGACCGTACCGCCATAGCCGTCGAATTGCGACACCACGGCGTTCGGATCCATGGTCTCGAGCAACGCGATAATCGCAGAATCGCCAGGCTGGACCATGCCGCCTACTTCCTGGACGAAGCCATCGGTAATGCCGTAGTCCTGCTTCCAGGCCTCGGCCGTGATCGCGCCGGTGGCGGTCCCGAACACGGCGCCGCCGAGCGATCCACCCGCCAGCACCGCGGCGACGCCTGTGCCCGCCGTCATTGGCGCCGCCAGCATCGCGCCGAGCAGCGCGCCAAACAGAGCGCCCCGGGCCGCGCCTTGCGGGACAGTCGCCTGGTAGCTCTGATCGATCCGCAGCTTGCCACGGTAGTCGCGGTAGACGGAGACGGCGTCGTGCAGATCGATCTCCAGGCTGGTGTCCAGGTCTTTCAGCGTGTTGAGCACCTCGGACGCCCGATGCATGTCCTTTTTGAAACCGACGACGATGAGATCAGCCATGGCTAGTTTCTCCGGTTGCCGGTGAATCGCAACAGGAAGAGAAAGAGATTTGTGAAATCGAGATACAACGCCAGCGCGCCGACAATCGCGTACGAGGACTGCCCGGCCGGCGCCTGAAGCGCCATGATCCGCAGGCGCTGCGCGTCGTAGACGGTCAGGCCCGAGAACACCACGATGCCGACAATCGAGAACACGAACTGAAACGCGTCGCTGTGCCAGAAGAGTCCGACGATCGACGCCACCACGACGCCGATGAGTCCCGTGAAGAGAAACTGGCCGAAGCCGCCGAGGTTTCGCTTCGTGATGGTGCCGTAGATCGCCAGCCCGCCGAACATCCCCGCGGTCACGAGGAATGTCGTCGCGATCGACTCTCCCGTGAACGCCAGCAGCGCGAGCGCGAGTGTCACGCCGGTGAGCGCGGAATACAGCACGAACAGCAGCGACGCGGTGAACGCGTCGAGGCGCTGGACGCCCGCCGACAACCCGAACACGAGCGCGAGCTGCACCAGCAGCAGGCCCCAGAGCAACCCGCGGTTCGTCGTGATCGCCTCGATGATTGCCGGAGTCGTCGCGGCCCACCAGGCCGCTGCCGCCGTGATGAGGAGGCCGGCGCTCATCCATCCGTAGACGGCGCTCAGAAATGCGCTCACCTGGTCAGAGGCCACCCAGCGCAGTTGCTCGCGCTGGGCGGCTTCGCTTGGAACGTTCGACAGCATGATGTGTCTCCCACCAACCGGACGCGTCACTTGCCCGCGATCTTGCTCGCGATCACCGCGCGTGCATTGGCCTGGTTCAGGTCGTGCTCGACGTCCTTCACCCACAGATCGTCGAGGACGACGACGAGCGCGGAGCTGTCGGGCGTGAGCGACTCTTTCATGCTCTCGACCTTGTCGCGCGGGATGCCGACGGCGTCGCCCGTGAGATAGCCGACGGATCCGCCGGCGGCCGCGCCGGCCGCCACCCCGAGCGGACCACCGACGAGCCCGATGACCCCGCCGAGAACCGCGCCGATGCCCGCGTCACGCTTGCGCTGATCGCGGACGGTCACTTTGCCCGCCAGATCCTTCGAGACCACGGCGTAGGAATGAATCCGTTCGCCGGTGGTCGGACCCTGTGCCGATTGCATCGTCTTGAGTACCTGTGATGCCGTGTCCTGGCCCGGGTACACCGCATAGATCAAGGTTTGGGCCTGCTGCGCCGCGGCAGCTCGCGTCGAGACGCCGAAGACACCCACGGTCACCACAATCACGATGGCTGCCGCCACAGCCTGTACTGCTTTGTCGAGTCTCATTGCCACACCCTCCTTTGTCCTTGCCCTCGAAAAATCTCACTTTGCCGCGAACTGCGCCTTGAGCTTCGCGCCCAGTTCGTCGATCTTCGCCCTGAACGACGCGATGTCCGCGTCGATCTCGGCCTTGGCGCGCGGCACATTGGTCTCGTGCGCCTTCGTCAGGTCCTGCACCTTCTGCTGGATGTGCTTTCTTGCGCTCACCAGGCCCGCAATCGCGGCGATTTCTGCCTGCGCCTTCGCGACCTTGGCTTTGGCTTCGAGCTGCTCGAGCCTGGCCTTGCCTTCCTGGATCTGGGCGCCGACCTTGTCGGCGTACGCCTTGATGGCGGCGGCTGCCGCTGCGGTCTTCGCAATTCCGGAATGAGTGGTCGTCATGTCAGTGCTCCTTTGTTCATGAGAGTTCTTCGTGTGCGTGAGAATGCAGCGTCGCTTCGACCTTCGCGCGTTGGACGGGGTCGAGTGACGTGCGCAGAATCGTGCCGCCGTAGCCCTTGAACTGCGCTTCGACGGCGGCGGGATCGAGGCTGCGGAGGAGCGCGAAGATCGCCGAGTCTCGAGGCTGGACCATCGTGCCGATCTTCTGGACGAAGTCGTCGGGAATGCCGTAGTCGGCTTTCCGGTCCTGGGCCTCGATCGCGCCGACTGCGGAGCCGAGCGCGACGCCGCTGAACGAGCTCGCCGCCAACACCGCCACGGCGCCTGCGCCGGCCGTGAATGGAGCCGCGAGCATCGCGCCGAGGAGCCCACCGAGCAGTCCGCCGACCGCGGCGCCTTCGCTGGTCGTCAGCCGATAGCTCTCGTCGACGCGCAGTTTGCCCTTGTCGTCGCGAAACACGGCGACGGCGTCGTGCAGATCGACCGCCCAGTTCTCGTGCAGGTCCTTGAGGATGTTCAGCACCTCGGACGCACGGTAGATGTCGTTCTTGAATCCGACGACGATCAACTCGGCCATGAGCGTTCTCCTGTCTCGAACGCGTGTCGGTGCAAGTCACGCGCCGTGCGGCAGGGGAACGTCAGCGAGGAGAACTGTGAGGATTTGAAGGAAACGGTGGGTGAGTGCCAGTGGGTCAGCAGGACCGCCAACGGGCTCGCACCACGGACGAGGCCCGGCTGAGCGACGAATCGCTCCGGCCGGGCCTCCGAGCCTCACGATACCGTCGTCTCGTATCACGCGTGTGCCGGCAACAGCTTCTTGATCGCTGCGGCAAACATCAGCAGCGCCCAGCCGTAGAAGACGAGATCCACGCCGACAGCAAACCCGATGAACCAGGTACTCGCTGTCCGCCACTGCATCACGAGCATCACGCCGAGGACGATGGAGATGAGCCCGGAGAAGACGCTCCAACCCCAGCTGGGAAACCGCAGCACCGTCGATGCGCTCGCTTTGAAGATGCCGCCGGCGATGAAGTAGAAGCTCAGCACCAGCGTGAGCGCCTGCGCGCCAGCGCCTGGATACAGCACGAGCAGTGTGCCGGCGATCGCGCGAACGATTCCGTCCAGCAGGAAGAGAAAGAACCCGCTCCAGTAGCGCAACTGGAACGCCTGCACGATCTGCACGAAGCCGGTGATCATCAGCAGCCACCCGAACACGATCACCGAGGCAATCGTCGAGGCGCCGTTGTAGACGATCGCGGCGCCCCCCAGCAGCAGCGAGACGATCCCCGCGAAGATCACCCAGTTTCGCACCTTGCTGTCGCCCTCGCCGCCCGTAAAGAGTGTGGCGGTCATCGTTTGCGTAGTCATGACTCATTCCTCCTGGTTCGTGAAGCGCATCAGTAACGAGCGGTTGTTGACGAGTGCTCGACGGCGGTCTTGATGGCCGCGAGCCCCTTCTCGAGCGACGATTTGGTCTTGTCCACGACGACCTTGCGCAGCATCGATCCCTTCACGCCCGTCAGGCCGTCCTGTTCCGAGCCCTTGAGCGTCAGCAGGTAGAAGCCGCGACGGTCCGTCGTCGAGTCCGCGACGCACACTGAGAAGTCGAGCGCCGTGTGGAAGTAGTGGGACGCGTACAACTGCTTGATGGCCACGGCGGAGATGCCGCTGTCCTTGTCGCCGGAGTGGTAGATCACGCCGTGGTTGACGCGGATGGTCGGCTTCATCCCGAAGTCGACCTTTTCCCAGTAGAAGAAGCTGTCCGAGCCCGGCAGGTCGGCGTCGGGATATTTCAGAAGATATTGCCGGAGCTCCGGCATCGGGTCCGGCAGCGTCGCCGCTCGACCCACCATCGTCTCGAACTGATCCGCGACGCGCGCAGGGTGGTCCTTGTCGCGATAGACGCCGAGCGCCTCGTTGCCGCCTTTCTGGTACGCGCGAATCAGGTCGAGGACCATTCCGCGGGCAAGTCCGTTCGCTTGCGCCGACGCGTCGGGCTGCGACCAGTTCACGGACTCCTGAAAGGTCTTGATGGCGGCGCTCGGCAACTGGACGTCGCAGGCGCTTTCGCGACAGGACTTGAGGGCTTTGATATCGTCCGGCTCCAGCGTCAGCGGGCTGAGGTCCGCGACCATCGCGCGCGGCGACAGCTCGCCGATGCCCAGATACGCGGGCGTGCCCGAGAGGCGCGAGATGTTGCGCGCCAGCTTCAAGTACGTCGCGGGCGAGCCGTCGATGTGCACGGCGCCAAACACGTAGACTTCAGATGGCCCACCCCACGACAGCACCTTGGCGACCGGACGGCCGGCCGTGATCGACGCCTGCTGTTCAGACGTCAGACCGAGTTGACCGAAGAACGCCGTCAGCTTCGACCCGGCGGCCTGGTCGCTCGCCCCAACGGCGAGCGGCAGGGCCATGGCGGCGCAGACGATGAGCTTGAGCATCATGGGTCGTCTCCCTCAGCGCACGAACACGATCGGAGCGTTCTTCGGCACGTTGAACGGCGTCGCCTTCTGGGGATCGGGCGAGAACGACCCGAAGACCGCCGGGTTTTCCTTGAAGTGACGCTTCAGGGTGTCGACGCGATTCGCGTTGCCCGGGTGGTCCGAGAGCAGCTGCGGAATCTGCGCGGTGTCGGCTTTGTCGAAATCCTGAAACAGCCACACGAGCCCCCACGGGTTGTACGCGCTCGCCGCGCAGACGTCGGCCCCGGTGATGTCTGCAGCAGATTCGGCCTCGCGGGAGTACCCGAGCGAGCGGAGCTTGCCCAGGAGCGCAATCGCGATGAGGTGCGCCCGAGTCGGACCGAGGAGGACTGCGGCGCCGATCTCGCGCCGCTGTACCTGACGCTCCTTCTCGATCAGCTTCATCGAGTCGTGATGAATCGTGTGCGAGACCTCGTGACAGATCGTGCCGGCGAGCTGCTCCGTGTTCTTCACGAAGTACATCAGGGCATCGGTCACGTACACGTTGCCGCCCGGCGTCGCGAACGCGTTCGGCTGCGGCTCGTGCACGAGATAGAACTTGAACGGATGGTTGTAGCGAGGCTGAGCCGTTCGCGTCACCGCGTCAGCAATGGGCGTCAACTGGTCGTAGAGGGGCGACGACGCGATGATTTCGCCCTTGGCCTTCAGCTCGTCGAAGACCTGCTGGCCAATCTCCTGTTCATCGTCGCCCGCCCGGGTTGGAACGGAGGACGCGCCGATGGCGCAGAGCAGCGCGATCAGTGCGATCGTAGACGCGTTGAGCAAGTGCTTGCGTGGTGTGCTGGTCATGGTGCAGTTCCTCTCTCTCTTCAACTCGACCGAGTCAGACGCGACGCCCGGCGAGGCCGGCCAGGCGCCGCAAGGGTCGACATCGCATTGGCCTCCCGTGTCACCGAGCGTGCAGCGTGGCTTCGACCTTGGCCTCCTGCACAGGGTTCAGCGTCGACCGCAGGATGGTGCCGCCGTAGCCTTTGAATTGCGCCGCTACCAGCTCGGGGTCGATGGTTCGGAGCAGCGCGAAGATCGCCGAGTCGCCCGGCTGCACCATCGTGCCCACGCGCTGCACGAAGTCTTCCGAGATCCCGTAGTCTTCCTTCCAGGTGCCCGCGTCGAGCGCGCCGACCGTTGCGCCGAGCGCGACGCCGCTGAGCGATCCAGCCGCCACCACCGCGGCGACGCTCGCGCCGCCGGTGAACGGCGCGGCGAGCAGCGCGCCGATGAGCCCGCCAAACAGGCCGCCATAGGCCGCGCCCTGGCCAGTCGTCGCCTGGTAGCTCTGATCGACCCGGAGCTTGCCGCTGTAATCGCGATACACGGCGACGGCATCGTTCAAGTCGATCACCCAGCTGTCGTTCATGTCCTTGAGGGTGTTGAGCACCTCGGATGCCCGATACATGTCCTTCTTGAATCCGACGACAATCAGTTCAGCCATCTCGGTCTCTCCTTGTTACCGCATTGCGGTTCCTGCTCGCGCCTCATCGCCGAGCCGAACAGCGACACTGCAATTCGGCCACCGTCGCGCGCCGTGACGCTGTGGCGAAAACGTTGGGAAATCTGGAGAGGGAGACGCGTGAGGCAGTCGTCGCGTGCCAGTCGGCTGGCAGTGCCGCCAATGGATTCGCACGGATCTGCGCGTAACCGCGTGCGGCGGCGCCGTCGCGTCGGCACCGGGTTTGCGATCCGCAGCGGTCATGAGTGAAACGCGCAGATCGCTCGGCCGGCCCGGCCTTTACGTCATCGTGGTCGTCGGCGTGTACCTCACCTATCTCGTGCTTCGTCCATTTCTCGTGGCGCTGACATGGGCGGTGATGTTCGCGATCCTCTTTCACGGCATGCAAGCCGTGCTCGTCCGGCGCATGACGCCGGGCCGTGCCGCAGGCCTGACGACAGCGGTCGTGGGGATCGCGATCGTGTTGCCCGTGGTCGTGCTCGTCGCGACCGTGGCGCGTGAGGCGCCGCAAATCACCGACCGCGTGAAAGAGACGTCACAAACCGCGCCTGGGCAGATCCAGTGGGTTTGGGACAAAGTGAGAGCCAAAAGCCCTGTCGCGATACCTGAGGATCCAGCCGAAATCATCACGAAGGGTCAGCAGCGCGCGATGACGTTCCTGACATCACGCGCAACCGGGTTGGTCACCGACTCTCTCGCGACGCTCGGGAACCTCGGGGTGATGCTGTTCGCGCTCTTCTTTTTCCTGCGAGACGGCGACAAGCTGGGGAAGCAACTCCGCGATCGCCTGCCGCTGTCAGAGCCCGACAGCGAACGCTTGCTGACTCAGACGCGCGACCTGGTGACGGCCAGCTTTGGCGCAGGAGCGGTCGTGGCCGCCGCGCAAGGAACCATCGGCGGTCTCGCATTCTGGCTGGCCGGCATCCACACGCCCGTGTTCTGGGGCATCGTCATGGCGTTCGCGTCGATCCTGCCGGTCGCTGGCGCGTCGCTCATCTGGCTTCCCGCGGGAATCTGGTTGCTTCTGTCGGGAGCGATCGGGCGCGGCGTGTTCCTTCTGCTGATCGGCGTGTTCGGCATCAGCATGGCGGACAACGTGCTCCGGCCGATGCTGCTGACCGGCAAGACCTCGCTCAGTGGCTTCGTCATCTTCTTCGGCCTGCTCGGCGGCGCAGCCGCATTCGGACTCATCGGATTGGTGATCGGTCCGATCATCCTCGTGATCACCGCGCAGCTTCTCGACTTCCTCCGACGGCCGACGATTCCAAACGAGACAAAGATCGCCGAGACGAAAGTCGCCGAGACAACGCCTCCGAAAAGAGGACTGTTCACAGCAAGAACATCGCGCTGATTTTCCCGACGGCTGACGTCAACGCCAGCGGTCCCACGGCTGGCGACGACTGATCCTCCGGCCACTGACCGGCCGAACCGGCTCGAGCAGCAGGCCCCAGAACCGTCCGCGGTTCACGGCTATGGTCCTGACTAGCGATGGAAACGTAGCCAACAACCAGGCCATTGCCGCCCACCGCAGTCCGCCGCGCGAAGTCTTCGTCGAAGGATCAGTCCGCATGGGCCACGTCCTTTCGGTCTGTGTCATCGGCGTGCAGCGTGGTACTACCTGGCGTGCCACAAGTGCAAGTTGTACGCCGCGATCGACCGGAACATCTCGGCATCCGCGTTGCATCGACACCCGATCATGAATCGGCCGATCCGGAGCGTCGTTGCGGTGAGCGGAGATCAGCGGCGAGCGGAGGTCCTCGAGGCGCTCGTCGCCAATGAGCATGTCTTCGTGGAACCGATGGCGCGTGCTTATGCGCGAATCCGCCAGCTGACGCCTGACGTCGTCGTCATTTATGCTGAGATCGATGACGAGGCCGCGTGCCAGCTCCTATCCATACTGAAGATGGATCCGGGCTTGTCCAGCGTTCGCGTTGTCATGTACACGATTCCCGTCGTGACGCACACGGGAGGCGCGGCCCCGAATGCGTCAGTCACATGCATTGAACCGTTCGAGGTTTCCATGACGATCACACTCACCGACGACGAAGTCAGCACGCTTCAGGGGTTATTGCAGGACCGCCTGCCGGCACTGGAATTCGAAGTGGCGCGCACCGATGCGAAAGACGTCCGGCACATCCTCGTCAAACGCCAGGAGTTGTGCGAGCGGCTGCTGAACGAACTGAATGAGGCCCTGGAACGGCGGCTGGTCAACTAGAGAAACCCGAGGTCAGCGCGCGCGCAGGGTGGCCTCGACCTTTGCCTGTTGCACCGGGTTCAGCGTCGTCCGCAGGATGGTGCCGCCGTATCCCTTGAACTGCGCAGCCAGGAGGTCCGGGTCGAGGCTGCGCAGCAACGCGAAAATCGCGGAGTCGCCGGGCTGGACCATCGTGCCGATTCGCTGGACGAACTCTTCGGAAATGCCATAGGTATCCTTCCAGGAATCTGCATCCAGCGCGCCGGCCACTGCCCCGAGCGTGGCACCGCCGAACATGCTGGCTGCCATCACCGCGGCAGCACTCGCGCCGCCGGTGAACGGCGCCGCGATCAGCGCGGCAATGAGCCCGCCAAACAAACCCCCAAAGGCCGCGCCTTCGCCGGTCGTCAGCTCGTAGCTCTGGTCGACTCGCAGCTTGCCCTGGTAATCGCGGTACACCGCAACGGCGTCGCGCAGGTCGACCACCCAGCTCTTGTTCAGGTCCATCAGGGTGTTCAGCACTTCGGACGCGCGATACATGTCCTTCTTGAATCCAACGACGATCAGCTCTGCCATGGTCGTGCTCCTTTGATGGGTCGAGTCACCCGCCTGGTGCCGCGCCCCTTGCCCAGTGCAATCCAGGATCCGTTTCTGGCCGGAGGGTTCGGCTCGAGTTGGCGGGAAAAATCCAGGTGCACCTGTGCGCGGCCCGGACATCTGCCAGCCGGTTGGCAGTTGCCGGCTGGCTAACACGACGGCCGCTATTTCGCCGCCATCCCGGTGCATTTCATCGCGGCACCGTCCTTGCCTTGCTGCCATGCAGGTGCTCGATGCAGCTGCATGTACGCCGGCTCGTTAGCTGTCAGATTCTTGCACTTGGCGTTGCCCTGATTGGCGCGCCGTCGACTTTGGCCCAGCTGCGGCCCGAGCCAGGTTCGATCGAGCTCGCGCCACAGGAACTGGTCGATCGACTCAAGGCGGATCCGATCGCCTATTTTCGATTCGTCAATCGCCCCTGGATCGCGCGAGTGTGCGACGTGTTCGCCGACGACCTGCGTGACGTGCCGATCGCGCGGTTGCACGGGGATGCACATATCGAGCAGTTCGCGGTGAACACCGACGCGTGGGGCCTCGATGACTTCGACGACTCCGCTCGAGGGCCGGCGCTCGTCGACGTCGTTCGCTTCCTCGGATCGATCGATCTCGTCGCCCGTCAGCGCGGATGGACGTCCAATCGCCGCGCCTTGTTCGACAAGTTCCTCGATGGCTATCGAAAGGGCCTGGCGGACCCGGACTATTCATCGCCGCAGCCGGAGATCGTCGCTCGCCTGCGCGCGGAACCGTCCCGCTCGCGCCCGGAGTTTCTCGCCTGGGGCGAGACATTGATGTTGCCGATGGCGGCTGTGTCCATGCGGGGCGTCGTCGCGGGGATGGACGCGCTCTCCCGGTTTGTCTACGCCGAACGGCCCGACCTGACCCCGGGATACCTCAGCGTCGTTCGCGCCGGCTGGCTCAACATGGGTGTGGGAAGCGCCGTGGCCCCGAAGATTCTGATTCGAATCCAGGGGCCATCGGCCGCGCCGGACGACGATGAGCTGGTTGAAGCGAAAAAGCTGCGGGATCTCGGCGGCTTGCGGTGCCTCGAGCCGCCGCCGCCGGACCGGCCGACTCTTCGCGTGATCCTCGGAGCACGGCACCTCGGCCGGCTGCAGCACACCATTCTGGCCGCCGGCCCGGAGGTCCTGGTCCCCGAGCTCGTGGTCCGTGGACGTCAGCTGCGCGACTGGTGGATTCGCAGCTGGGAGCCGTCATATCGGGAGCTGCGGGTGCGCGACCTCCGCTCCGTCGAAGATCTGGCGACGATCGCCTACGACGCCGGCGTGCAGCTCGGCGCCGGCTGTCTCAAGGAAATCGAACCATCGCAAGCGGCCTCCGCACGGAAGCGCGAGCTGGTGAATCTCGGCCGGCTCGAGGCGCGGATTCGCAACGAAGCGTCCAGGCTGGTCGACGAGTTGTTCCTTGGATGGAAGGACCTGGGGCGGCAATGACTGCGACCGCTTGGATTCTCCTGGTCGTGGCGCTCGGCTTCGCGTATGCGGTCAGCGTCACGGCGTTTCTCGCGCTTCAGAATCGAACGCCCCAGTCCACCTTCGCCTGGGTGCTGCTGTTCGTGCTGTGTCCGCCGGCCGCGGTGCTCACCTACGTCATGTTCGGTCGTGGGCGTCATGCCTTCAGCCGCGAGCTGACCATGGCCAAGCTGCTCGATCGATCGACGCTGGCCGATCGGGCGGCGCGGGTGATCGCGGCGCAACCCCGTGCGATCGCCGATCTGGGCGCGAAACAGGGGGAGTTCGCGCGCCTGGCCGCGATGCTCTGGGCGTCGGGCAGGGCGCCGCTGACGACGGGGAACCGTCTGGAGATTCTCCAGAACGCCAGCGAGAAGTACCCCAGGCTGCTCGCCGACATGCGGGCGGCTTCGCGATCGATCCACCTGGTCTACTACGAATGGGCCTCTGACCCCTTCACGGAGACGGTCGCCGAGATTTTGCGCGCGCAGGTCCGGCGAGGAGTCGAAGTCCGGATTCTCTACGATCCGGTCGGCAGCTTTTCGATGCTGAAGCGGGCGTACGTCGAAGGACTGCGCCGCGACGGCATCCAGATGCAGCCGTTCTCATCCATCTATCAGCTGCACACGCTCAGCTACCGGAGCCATCGCAAGCTCGCAATTCTGGATGGTCGAGTCGGCTACTCCGGCGGGCTGAACATGACGGAGAAACATCTGACCGGCCCGAAGGGGTTCACAGGCTGGCGGGACACCCACGCACGAGTCACGGGCCAAGCCGTGACGGTCCTGCAGTCGGTATTCGCCACGATGTGGATCAACGCCACCGGCGAGGACCTCTTCGACGCGCGCTCTTTCCCGGAGATCCAGGCCGAGGACGGCGGTGTGCCGATCCAGGTCGTCAGCGCGGGCCCCGACTCGCGCTGGGAAACCATCCGTCAGACCTACCTCGCGATGATCGCACTTGCGCGCGAGCACGTCTATCTGCAGTCGCCGTTTCTGATTCTGGATACCAGCGTGGCGGAAGCGATGACGACGGCGGCGCTTGCCGGTATCGACGTGCGCGTGATGATTGCGCCGGGCGGCGGGGAGTTGTCGCCGGCGTACCGCGCCGGCATGACGTATGCGGCCGAGATGGCCCGCGCCGGGGTTGAAGTTCTCTTGTACCAGGGCGCCTACTTCCACTCGAAGACCATCTGCGTCGATTCGCGAATGTGTTCGATCGGATCGGCGAACATCGACATCCGCAGCTTTTCGATCAACTACGAGACGAACCTTGTCGTCTATGACGAGGCGATGACGCGAGAGCTCGAGGCCGACTTCCTCGCCGACCTCGAGCACGCGGTCCCGTTCAAGACGGTCGACTACGACGCACACAAGACCTCGAGTCGATTGGTCGATTCGGTTCTGCGGCTGTGTTCGCCGCTCATCTGAAGGGGAACGGCATGGAATCCAATCGCGAGTGGCCGCCGGTGCGAGCGATGCGAGCTGGCGCGTCATTTGCTCTGCAGTTGTCGTCCGCGTCAACCGTGTACCGTGAATCACTCAATTACAGGAGGTAGAAATGTCAGATCAAATCATCGTCGCAACGTTCAACAACTCGAATGCCGCCTACGATGCGGCGCGCGCGATCAAGGCGCTCAAGGACGGGGGTGTCAGCGATCTCAAGGTCAAGGCTGGCGTGATGCTCAAGAAGGACGACCGCGGGAACGTGTCGTTGCTGGAAAACAAGGACCGGCCTCTCTGGGGAACGGCGATCGGTACCGTGGCCGGCGCGCTGATCGGGCTCATCGGCGGCGCACCCGGCGCGGCGGTGGGCGCAGCGCTGGGCGCGACCTCCGGACTCAGTGGCGATGTCGTGATGTCCGCGCTGGACTCGGACTTCGTCGACTCGGTGACCCGGGACATGCGTCCCGGCATGACGGCCGTCATCGTGGAAGCCGACGAGAAGAGCACGCGTCCGGTCGACGACATCGTCGCCCTGGGCGGCGGGCACGTGTACCGGCAGGCGGCGTAAACACCGCCCGCGATTGCAGGATACTGAAAGAAGCATCGTGACAGGCAATGGGCCATGGGCGATGGGCACGATGTGCCTGTTTTCCCATTGCCCATTTGCCATCGCCGTCAGGCCGAGTTATCTGATCGGCCTCTCCTTTGAAGGTAGGGCAGACATGACTCCGCAAGCCCCGGAACCCTCGACCCCGGCGCGCGAACGTCCGTCGCCCGATTCGCCCTCCCAGGACCAACCCGGACGACCGTGGCGAACGGAGGGACTTCCGAAAAAGCCGCCGCAGAAACAAAGGCGGCGTTGGATCAGCGTCCTGCCGTGGCTGGTCGGATACCTTATATGGTTCGGTGTGGTGACGGTCCAGGATCAACTCTCGGGACCGCTCACCGTGCCGTACACGGAGTTCAAGAGTCAGGTTGCCAACAAGAACGTCGCGGAGCTCTTTGCCCGCGGGGATTCAATCGAAGGCCAGCTGAAGAAGGCCGTCCCGCTACCCGGCCAGCAGAACCGCACCTACCACCAGTTCAGAACCGAGCGGCCGACATTCGCCGCTGATGATCTCCTCGCGGAGTTGGCCGCGGGAGAAGCCACCGTCCGTGCGACACCGCTCGTCCAGCAGCGTGGGTTCCTGACGAATCTGCTCATCTCCGCAGCCCCGATACTCCTGCTCGTCGGGTTTTACGCCTGGATGTTCAGACGCCAGCAGGGCGCGCTCGGCGGCCTGCTGAGCCGGAAGCAGAACCGTGTCGATCCCGAGACGGTCCGCGTCACGTTCGACGATGTCGCCGGCATCGACGAGGTGGAAGGTGAGATCAACGAGGTCGTCGACTTTCTGAAGGATCCTGAAAAGTACCGCCGTCTCGGAGCCCGTGCGCCCAAAGGCGTCCTGCTTGCCGGGGCTCCGGGGACTGGCAAGACCTTGCTCGCGCGCGCCACCGCGGGCGAAGCGAAGGTGCCGTTCTTCAGCGCGAGTGCTTCGGAGTTCATCGAGATGATCGTCGGCGTCGGTGCCGGTCGCGTCCGTGAGCTCTTCGCGGAGGCGCGAAAGGTCGCGCCGGCGATTATCTTCATCGACGAAATCGAGACGATTGGCCGCGCACGCGGCGGTCCGCGCGCGTTCGGCGGCAACGACGAGCGTGAACAGACCCTGAACCAGATCCTCACCGAGATGGACGGCTTTTCCGGTCACGAGGGCGTGGTCGTCCTGGCGGCGACCAACCGGCCAGACGTTCTGGACCCGGCTCTCCTGCGACCGGGGCGGTTCGACCGTCAGATCATGGTTCACCCACCGGATCAGAAGGGCCGCGCGGCGATCCTGAAGGTCCACACGCGAACCGTTCCACTCGCGAAGGACGTCGATCTCGAGCAGTTGGCCGCGTCGACACCCGGCATGACAGGCGCCGACCTGGCGAACCTCGTCAACGAAGCTGCGCTCCTGGCCGCGCGTCAGAGACAGGACGTCGTCCGGCAGCACGATCTGACGGACGCGCTCGAAAAAGTCCAGCTCGGGACTGCCCGGAATGTGGTCATTCCGGAAGCACAGCGACGTCGTACCGCCTACCACGAGGCCGGGCACGCGCTACTCGGCATGCTCCAGCCCGGCGCCGATCCCGTACGCAAGGTCTCGATCATCCCGCGCGGCCGCGCGTTGGGTGTGACGTTGTCCACACCCGATTCCGATCGCTACGGCTATGACGCCGACTACCTTCGCGGCCGGATCATCGGCGCGCTGGGCGGCATGGCCGCAGAGCAGGAGGTCTTCAACATCGTCACGACCGGAGCGGAGAGTGACCTCGAGACCGTCACGAACATCGCCCGATCGATGGTCGGCCGCTGGGGCATGTCCGAGCGCATCGGCACGCTGTCCGTGCTGCCGGCGGATGGCGATCCTCGCCTCGCGGGGATCTCCGACGGTCTCCTCGACGCGGTCGACGTAGAGGTTCGGCGCATCGTCGAGGAGTGTTACGCCGAGGCGCGGCGGCTGCTCAAAGAGCATCGTGACAAGCTCGACGCGATCGTCGCCCAGCTTCTCGTCCACGAAAGCCTTGACGAGCCTCAGATCTACGCGGCAGCCGGCATTGCGCGCCCGCCCGCGAGTCCGTCGCCAGCGGCGGCGCAACAACCGCAGCCAGGCTTGCGGGCCGCAGGCTGAAGCCAGCGCGGTGCCAGCGGGCTGGCAACTGCCAGATCGCTGGCACCTGCCATCTAGTACAAAGGCTTCCTCAACGCCTCTGACGCTCGCGTTACGCGGCAACTGGTCTCATTTGAGAGATCGCTGACTCGGTGCAGACACGGAAGAGAATTTGCACAACGGTCGACAGTTTTTCAGCGACGTGAAATCGGCCCCAAGAGGAGTGCGAGCCACATGACACCCAACTTCGACATGGGACGCGGAGTAGTTGCGATCGCCTTCGTCGCGCTGTGTCTGGCACTCGGCGTCACTCGAACGTCGGCCCAGACCGTGACGCAGCACGACGCACAGAACGCCAAGGCTGGGCCATCTCTGGTCTACGTTCCACCCACTGGAGGCGAGCGGGTGAAGTGGACTATTGACGGAACGTTCGGTGCCACTAGCATCGCCAGCGGAGTCTTCCTCGCCTCGTGGAATACCGCCTGGAATATTCCATCCGAGTGGGGCGCGAGCTGGTCGGGGTTCGGCAAGCGGTTCGGCTCGCGCGAAGTTCAGATGACGGCCTCGAATGCCATCGAGGCTGGGCTGGGCGCGGCATGGGGCGAAGATCCCCGGTACTTTCGCTCCGGCCGCACGGGCATCTGGACGCGAACCGGATATGCGGCGAAGACCGTGTTCGTCGCGCATCGCCGCAACGGCCGGTTGGCCCCTGCCTGGGCGCGCTATGTCGGCGGAATCGGGAGCAACCTCGTGGCAAACACCTGGCTTCCCCCGAGCTCGACGACCGGGTTGCAGAACGTCCGCCGGATCGGCAACGGATTCCTGGGCCGGTTCGTCGGGAACATGTGGAACGAGTTCTGGCCCGACGTTCGCGGACGATTGACCGGGCACGACTGAACCGGCGCCTGGGGCGTTCCTGCGGGGGAAATCTCCTCGATCTCGAAGGACAGAATTGGTCGCCGTGGAACTGGGTCATACCGACACCGACTACACGGCCTGTTTGAACGTTCCTTCTGTCGGGCTCGTGGTTGCGGGGGATGCCGCCTACAATGACATCCACCTCTACCTCGCCGAATCAAATGCGCAGACACGACAGGAGTGGATCGCCGCGCTCGACAAGATTGAGTCGCTCAACCCACGCGCAGTAGTCGCATCACACAAGCGACCTGAAAACGACGACGATCCTGGAATCATTGAACAGAGTCTGGCGCCCTACAGTCTTCAGGGCAGCACGCTGACCGTGGCGCTCGGGCCAGGCACGAAGCTGCAAATGATTGCAGTGGACGACATCGGCTGGTTCGGCGCGCGCGCGTTCACCGACGCCGCCGCCTTGAACGGCCGCGAGATCGATCTCGCCGGCGATGTACGAACGATGCCGGAGACGGCAGAGATCCTGACGGAGGCGCTGGGTCGGCCGATTGCGTTCGCGCAGACGCCAATCGAACAGGTCCGGCAGTTCAGCAAGGATACGGCGACGATGCTGGAGTGGTTCGAGCGCGTCGGCTTCAGCGCCGACATCGCTGGCCTGGAACGCGAGTTCGGCCGCGCGCTCACGAAGCTCCCCGACTGGGCACGCCGCCACGCGCGACCAAATGGACGCTGACATGAAAGCTGTCAGATTGCTGGAATACGGTGGGCAGTTGGTGTTCAACGATGTACCGACGCCGACGATCGCACGCGACGAGATCTTGGTGAAGATTAAGAGTACCGCCGTCAATCATCTGGATCTGGTTGAGGCCTCCGGAACGGCAAGACAGATACTCCCGATCGACCTGCCGTGGATACCTGGTCATGAGTTTTCAGGGGTCGTCGAAC
>Ga0114129_10002868_pt1 | contig 24122 bp, 19 predicted proteins | sample RhiMetdeltSRZDD1_FD_80071 | JGI IMG/M metagenome (GOLD analysis project Ga0114129, IMG submission 80071) | Populus rhizosphere microbial communities from Tennessee, USA - Rhizosphere MetaG P. deltoides SRZDD1 (version 2) (version 2) | ecosystem: Host-associated > Plants > Roots > Rhizosphere >...
AAGCATCCCGCGGCGCGCGACCCGCCTTCGACGGCCGGCCCGCGGCGTATCGGATTTCACTCGCGCGGACGCCCGGCGAGACAGATGCCGCCCTCGCGGCCGCCTCGGAGCTCCGGCTGTTGCTCCAGGGCACGATACCTCCCGGCGCGCGGACGTTCACGTGGTCGGACGCGGTCCCGCTCGGAACTTACATGCTGACGATCGAGAGCGAGGGCCAGGAGAACGTGGAGCGGCAGTGGCTCGAGAACGGGAAGGAGAGCGTGCCCTTCGCGCTCGCAGCCTCGATCGTGCCGCCGACGCGGGCGCAGGTCATCCGGACCTACCTCGCCCTCGGCTACACCCACATCCTGCCGAAGGGGACGGACCACATCCTGTTCGTCCTCGGGATCTTCCTGCTGTCGACCCGCTTGAAACCGGTGCTTCTCCAGGTGACCGCGTTCACGGTCGCGCACACGATCACGCTCGCTCTGACGATCTACGGAGTGGTCTCTCTCTCCCGCTCGATCGTGGAGCCGCTGATCGCGCTCTCGATCGTCTACGTCGCGATCGAGAACGTGACGACATCCCGGCTGCATCCCTGGCGGATCGCGCTCGTCTTCGCGTTCGGTCTCCTGCACGGGATGGGCTTCGCGGGGGTTCTGACGCAGCTTGGTCTCCCCCGCTCGGAGTTTTTACCGGCGCTCATCTCGTTCAACGTCGGAGTCGAAGCGGGACAGCTGACGGTGATCGGGATCGCGCTCCTCCTCTTCGGCCTCCCCTTCCGGGAGAAACCGTGGTACAGGTCACGGGTCGTCGTGCCTGCCTCGGTCGCGATCGCGGCCGTCGGGTTCTACTGGGCCGTTCAGCGGATCGTCGTGCGCTGAAGCCCGGGTCGACGCAGGCGTTCACCACTTTGGTCAAGATCTCGATGTGGCCGTGCCAAACCCGGAGTCAGAGGGGGTCGTGGACCCGCAATCCGGGAAAACCCACGAAATCGCGGTCGTGCGTCCAGACCTCGGTCGCTCCATTGTCGAAAGCGATCAGGCCGATCTGTAAGTCGAAAATTCGGAGACCGCGGACGTTCAGATCGGATGCGAGCTGAATGCAACGAGTCCAGAACGGCTCGCGTGGCATCCAAACCGTTCCCGGTCCCTCGATCAGGATCGAGTGGAGGAAGTCGCCTGCCTGCTTCGACGTGGAGGGACCACCGGCAGCCGCGGGATGAGTGACGTTCATCCAGAATTCGGCGACGGTCGGGAGGGCGACACCCCAGCCCCTCGGGTCCTCGGACGCTCGGTCGATCGCGCGCCGGGCCGAAATGTGTTCCGACACGCCCGATCGATGCGCGTAGACCAGTAGATTCGTATCGAGAGCGATCACCTGTGGGTGCGAAACCATTCCCACATGCGCTCACGGCTGGAAATGTCGAGACCGGGCGGCAGACCACCCTTGGCCGTGACCCACCGAATCTTTCGTTTCGCTCGACGCGGCGGTCGATCCGAGCGAAGAGCCGAAGAAAGAAGCGACTCCCACATCTCCTTCAGCGTCGTGCCCTCGGCCGCCGCTTTCTTCTTCCACTCGCGAAGAAGGTTGTCCGGCAGATCGACCGTCGTCTTCATATGGGAATCCATATTACCATAAATATGGGCGACTCCTCACGGCGCCAGCACCGTCTCGTAGTGCTGCGAGCGCGCGTCGAAGCGCGTGAGGAGCCGCCGCGCCTTTTCGGGAACGACCGCGGCCTCCCAGTCCTGTCCGGCGAACTCGCGCACGGCTTCGAGCGTGTCGAACCAGAGGATCGTGACGAACTCGACGCCTTCGGGGACGTCGCGGCGCAGGAGATGAGCGCCCTGCAGGCCGGGGATGCTCCGGCTGGCGATGCCCGGCAGGATCTCGGACCGAAGAAGAGCTTCGTAGGCCGCCGCGTTCTCGCGCGTCGTCCACCCGTGCCAGACCCGGCTGATCACGCGCTCTTACGCGACCGCGCGGCGACTTTCGTCTTGCGGGCCGGCGGCTTCGCGTTCGTCTTCTCCTTCTCCGGCGTCTCGAGGAACACTTCCTTCATCGGCGGAATGCGGCCCGGCGGCTCTTCGAACCCGCAGCCCGCGCGGTCGCACGCGAGGACCGATCCGCCCTTACGCTCGCGCAGCAGCAGGTACGGGTTTCCGCACTTGGGGCACGCCTGCGGGATCGGCCGCGCGTTCAGCGAGAAGTCGCACGCGGGATAGTTCACGCATCCGTAGAACGGCCGGAACCGGCCGCGCCGCTCGACGATTGCGCCGCCGTCTTTCGGGCACTTCACTCCCGTGTCGCGCACGGGCTTCGGCGGCTTGTACTTGCACGCCGGATAGTTCGAGCAGGAGACGTACGCTCCATAGCGGCCGTGCCGGAGCACGAGCGGGCTGCCGCACCGCGGGCAGGACTCTCCGGTCGGCTCGTCGGGCCGCGCTTCTGCCTTTCCTGCCGCCAGGACGACGTTGACGATGTTGCGGCAGCGCGGATACGCGGTGCATCCGAGGAACGCCTTGCCGGCCCGGCTCTGGCGCAGCTTCATCGGCGACCCGCACTCCTCGCACGTCGTCGCCTCGATCTCGGCGCTGTCGATCGCGTCCTCGTCCGGGTCCGGGATGTGCACCGTGAACGTGCAGGCGGGATACCCGCTGCACGCGATGAAGAGTCCGTTCTTCCCCATCCGGAGCTTCAGCTTCTTGCCGCACTGCGGACATTTTTCCGAGAGATCGGCGGCGATCGGCAGGAAGTGGAGCAGCTCGCGAGCCTGCGCGAGCGGGATCCCGGCCTTGCCGGAGACCATCGCGCGGAGCGCCCGGTCCCGGTCTCGCGTGAACTTCTGGTCGAACTCGGCGAGCGCGTTCTGCCAGGTGATCTTTCCTTCCTCGACCTCGTCCAGACGCTCCTCCATCCGCGCCGTGTACCCCGTTTCGAAGAAATCGTCGAAGTACGGGATCAGGAGCTCGAGCACCGTCCGACCGAGAGCCGTCGGGATGAACCGCCGGTCCTTTTTCCGGACGTATTCGCGATCCTCGAGCTTCCGGAGGATCTCCGCGTAGGTCGAAGGCCGGCCGATGCCGTTCTCTTCGAGAAACTTCACGAGCGAAGCTTCGTTGTACCGTGGCGGAGGTTGCGTGTCCTTGCGCTCCGGTTTGATGGCGACGAGCTTCAACGTCTCGCCGGCCACGAGCGGAGGCAGCTTCGCGCCGTCCTTCTCCGCGTCTTCGTCCTCTTCCGCGGAGACTCCGTACACCGCGAGGTACCCCGGCGTCTTCAGCGTCGATCCGGACGCGCGGTAGAGCGCCCGACCCGCCTCGATCTCCGCGCTGACCGTGTCGTACACGGCCGGGGCCATCTGCGAGGCGACGAACCGCTCCCAGATCAAGCGGTAGAGCTTCGCTTCGTCGGAGGACAGGTGGCGCGCGACCTCGTCCGGCGGAAGCGCGAGGTCGGTCGGTCGGATCGCCTCGTGCGCGTCCTGCGTGTCGCGCTTCCCGCGGAAGACGCGGGGCGAGTCGGGCAGCACGTCGGGTCCCGGACCGTATCGGGAGGTGATGTGCTGGCGCAGGGCGGTGAGCGCCTCGTTCGACACCCGCGTCGAGTCGGTGCGCATGTAGGTGATGAGACCGACCGTGCCGCGACCCGGGATCTCGCGCCCTTCGTAAAGGCGCTGCGCGATCTGCATCGTGCGCCGCACGGCGTATCCGAGGCGGCGCGCGGCGGCCTGCTGAAGCTGTGAGGTGATGAAAGGAGGCGGCGGGTTCTTGCGCCGTTCGGACGTGTCGACTTTGGCGACGCGCCAGACCGCGCTCTCCGCCTCCTTGCGAACACGCGCCGCGGCCGCTTCGGAATCGAGGCGCGGATCGGTCCCGTCGAACTTGAGCTTCTGTCCCTCGAAGGAGACGAGCTTCGCGGTGAACGGCGGAGGCGCCGCGGCCTCGAGGTCGGCGTCGACCGTCCAGTACTCGACCGGGACGAACGCCTCGATCTCGCTCTCGCGCTCGCAGATGATCCGCAGGGCGACTGTTTGGACCCGACCGGCCGAGAGGCCGCGCCAGATCTTCTTCCAGAGGAGGTCGGACACCTCGTAGCCCACGAGGCGGTCGATGATCCGCCGCGCCTGCTGCGCGTCGACGAGCCGCGAATCGATCTCGCCGGCGTTCTCCATCGCCGCCAGCACGGCCTTCTTCGTGATCTCGTTGAACCGGACCCGCTGGAAACGCTTCCCCTTCATCGAAGAGGTGAGCGCTTCCTTGAGGTGCCACGAGATGGCCTCGCCTTCCCGGTCCGGATCGGCCGCGAGGTAGACGGCGTCGGCCTTCGAGGCGGCGCGCTTCAGCTCCTGGAGGGTCTTTTCCTTGCCGTGGAGAACCTCGTACGTCGGCTCGTAGGAATTCTCCCGGTCGACGCCCAACCCCTTCTTCGGAAGGTCGCGAACGTGTCCGTAAGATGCGAGCACACGGAAGCCCTTGCCCAGGAATTTCTCGAGGGTTCGCGCTTTCGCGGGCGATTCGACGATGACGAGGTTGTTCATCGAGAGCGTGGGACGCTGCCACATTCGGGTTGCCGAGCGCAAACCGGGAGGTCCCGCACCCTGGACAACAAGGAGCTATTCCCGAACGACGTTAGCCGTTCGCGCTCTGCAGTTAGCGTCTTCGCCGATCACCTCCTCACCGCTCCGTAGCGCCCGACATCACAGACGACCAGGCCCGCGCCCTCGAGCTCGAAGAGCCCGGCGAGGACGGTCGCCGCGGGAAGGTCGAGTGACTGCGCGAGCTCCTCCGCCGAGAGCGACTCTTCGCGGCGAAGGGCCTCGTAGAGACGGGTCGCCTCGGGAGAAAGATCGGCGGAGGGCCTCGTCCCGCCCGACGCGTGGCCGGCGGGCGCACCCACGGACGGAAAGAGCTCGGCGAGCACGTCCTCCGCGCCGCGGCACAGGATGGCGCCGTCGCGGAGCAGCTCGTGCGCGCCCATCGAGGTCTCCGAGAAGATGGTGCCGGGAACCGCGAAGACGTCGCGCCCGAAGTCGGAGGCGAGGCGCGCCGTGATGAGAGATCCGCTCCGCCGCGAAGCCTCGACCACGACCACGCCGGCCGCGAGGCCGGCGATGATGCGGTTGCGGATCGGGAAGTTCTGGGGGCGCGGCTCGGCGCCCGGAGGAAACTCCGAGACGAGGAGATCGGTTGCGGCCATCGCTTCCTTCAGTCGGGCGTGCTCGGGCGGATAGTTCACGTCGAGGCCGCATCCCAGGACGGCGATCGTTCCTCCCGGCCCTTCCCGCGCGGCTTCGTGGGCGGCGGCGTCGACGCCGCGGGCGAAGCCCGAGACGATCGTGATCCCCGCCTGCGAGAGCTCGCGAGCCAGCCGCGCGGCGACGTCCCGTCCGTACCGGGTCGCGTTGCGAGAGCCCACGACGGCGACGGCCGGAAGCTTCAACCTCTCGAGCCGGCCGAGCGCAAAGAGCAGAAACGGCGGGTCCGCGATCTCGGCGAGCGACGCCGGGTACTCCGGGTCGAACGCCGTGACGATCCGGAGGCCCGAGGCCTCGACCGACGCCGTCCATCGCTCGGCGGCGGGATCCTCCGGCCCCGCGAGGACGGCGCGCGCCCTCGCCCCGGAGCCCAGGCGTTGCGCAAGCTCCCCTTCCGGCGTCGAAAGGATCGCTTCGAGCCCGCCCCGCTCGCGCAGGACCGGCCAGATCCTCTGGGGGGTCAGATCGCGGGACCGGGCCCAGGAAATCGCCGTCCGCCGCGCGAAATGCATCTGAAACATATTTTCCCCGACGCGAACCGTCTCTCGAGGACCGGAGCGCCTTCATGTTTTCTTGAGGAATCGACGAGAAGGTCCGGATTCGACCACCCGCACAACGTCGAAATTCCGGGGGCGCGAAACGCCTTCCCTATAATAGCCGCCCCATCTGGGGATCGAGGATGCGAGTTTGAAGAAGGCTGCGCTGGTTCTCGGAGCCGTTCTCGTGGCGGCGGGGTGCTCCTCGTACTCCCGCACCGAGAAGGCGCAGACCCAGATTTCCTTCGGAAGCTCGGTCGCCCGCCGCGGACTCTGGCGCGAAGCGGCCTTCCGGTTCCAGAAGGCCATCGAGAAGGAGCCGAACAACGCCCGGGCGCACAACAACCTCGCGGTCGCGCTCGAGGCGGAAGGCGAGTTCGCTCGAGCGCTCGCGGAGTACAAGCGCGCCCTCGAGCTCGACCCGAAGGATACGTACATCCGGCGCAACTACGCGCGGTTCGCCGAGTTCTACACGTCCTACACGCGGACCACGGGAAAGGCGACCGGTGGCTCGTAGCACGAAGCTCGGGGTGAGGGGTGTCGGTCGCGTGGTCGCGTTGATTCTCGTCTCCATGCTCTCCGCTCTCTCCGCGTCCGCCGGCGTGGCGCAGGTCAAGCTGAAGCTGCCGTTGAAGCCGCGGCTGCCGCTGCGCGGCAACGAGAGAATCGCGCTCGCGCCTTTCGTGATCGCGACCGAGGCGGAGAAGGCGCGCGACAAGCGACTCCAGAACGTGGATCTCCAGGCGGAGTTCCAGCGCTTTCTGAAGAAGCAGATCGAGAAGAAGACGAAGCTCGAGATCGTCCCGGTCCCGCCCGAGGTGAAGCTCCCGACCCAGAACTTGACCGAGCTCGGGCGCTCGACCGAGTTCTGGCGCGCTCTCGGCGCCCAGACCGGCGCGGAGATCATCGTTTCGGGGAGCCTGGAGTTCCGCGTCGAAGATCGCTCCGGCTACAAGACCGAGGAATACGTCTCCCCGATCGACAGCCGGACCTATTACCGGCAGGTCTACGTCGAGCAGACCGGGTTCCTGTTCGACATCGTGTTCATGGTTTTCGACGGCCACTCGGGCGAGAAGATTCTCCAGGACGAGTTCAAGGACTTCCGCCAGACCGGCGGCCGTCGCGCCGACGAGCTGCAGGGACTCTTCGAGAACCTCTTCTCGCTCGAGAACCAGATCCTGAACCTCTTCGTCGCTCGCGACCGGGAAGCCGAGCGGTACATCTTCACCGACTGAGCCGGACCGGCCGAGGCACCGACCATCCGATATCCCGCATACAGCAGCGAGCGCCTCCTTCACCGTCATCCCGAGCGCCCCGGGCGCGAGGGATCCGCTCGCGGAGCCTGCCCTGAGCGGAGCGAAGGGGGGGGGTCCGCGGGATGACATTGAGGAGGGCTTGCGACATGAAGAAGATTGCGATCGCGCTCACCCTCGTCTTCTGCGCCGCCGTTCCGGCGTCCGCGCAGTTCGGGAAGAACAAGATCGTCTACGACCGGTTCGACTGGAAGATCTATCGCTCGACCCACTTCGCCGTCTATTTCTACGAGTCGGAGCGGCCGGCGCTCGCCAAGGTCACGTCCTACGCCGAGAGCGCGTACGACGACATTTCGCGCGCTCTCAACTTCCAGATTCCGAAGCCGATCAACCTGATCTACTACGCCACCCACTCCGATTTCGAGCAGACCAACACCCTCCTGAACTTCATTCCGGAAGGGGTCGGCGCTTTCTCGCTGCCGTCGCGCAACCGGATGGTGCTTCCGATCGACCTCCCCGACGAGAAGCTGCAGCAGCTCATCGGCCACGAGCTCACCCACGTGTTCCAGTTCGAGATCCTTTTTGGAGGCAACTACATCCGGGCCGCCACGACGAATGCGCCGCAGTGGTTCATGGAGGGAATGGCCTCCTACTTCGGCAACGACGAAGACAACAAGGACCGGATGGTGCTCCGCGACGCGGTTCTCGCCGACCAGGTCCCGCAGATCGCCGAGAGCGGCAACGTCGCCGGATTCTTCGCGTACCGGTTCGGTCATTCTGTCTTCGATTTCATCGAGGCGGAATGGGGCAAGGACGCGGTCCGCGACTTCGTCTTCGAGTTCCGCAATCAGATCGGCGGCAACGTCGAGAAGGTGATCAAACGCTCCTTCAACGTTTCGGCCGAGGACTTCGACGTCAAGTTCCGCCGCTACCTGCGGCAGCGCTACTTGAAGATCCTGACGGAGAAGGGCGAACCGATCGACTTCGGCGAGCGCTTCAAGCTCGTGGAGGAGCCGTCGGCGGATCTGACGCCGCGGGCCTATCCCTCCGGGGATTTCATCGCCGCCATGTCCACACTGAAGAACGACGCCGACGTCGTCGTGTTGTCGACGGCCGACCGCAAGCTCTACCGCAACCTGACGAAGGGCTACACGACCCAGTACGAGTACATCGTCAGCCAGTGGTTGACGACCGGGCCGCTCGGCGGCGGAGACCTCGCGGTCTCGCCCGACGGCAACACGGTGGCGGTCTTCGCCCGGCGCGAGCGCGGCCGCGAGCTGCTGCTCTTGAACGCGCTGGATGGCGGGATCCGGGAGCGCGTCGAGATGCCCGGGCTCGACCAGCAGCTGAACCCGGCCTTCGCTCCGGACAACAGCACGATCGTGTTCCGTGCGTTGAAGGGAGGGCGCGCGGATATCTGGGCCTACTCGCTCTCCGCGAAGACGCTCACGAACCTGACCGACGACGCGGCGTTCGATTTCGCGCCGGCGTACTCCCCGGACGGAAAGTGGATCTATTACTCCTCCGTGCGCGGCACGAAGGCGAAGATCTTCCGCTTCGATCCCTCCGCGCCGGGATCGAGGCAGCAGATCACCTACGGGGACTGGAACGACGAGGACGTGTCGGTGACCCCCGACAACAAGAGAATCTTCTTCACGTCCGATCGGGACGGCGGCATCTTCAACATCTACTCGATCAACCTGGAAACCGGCGAGACGAACCTTCACACCAACGTGGTCGCCGGCGCTTTTTCTCCCACCGTCTTCATCGGGAAGGACAACACGGAAAAGCTGGTTTTCTCCGCGTACTACAAGCGGCGGTTCACGCTCTACATCGCGGATTCAAAGAAATCCGTCCGCCGGCTGCCCGAGCTCGCGCCGGCGGTCTCCCCCGCCGGTCCCGAATCCGAGGTGCCCTTCCAGCCCGCGATCGAGGTCGCGGTCGATCCGGAGAAGATCAACGCGCGGGCGAGCCGCAAGCTCCAGCTCGAGGACGCGCAGGTCGTCGCGGGCGTCAACACGGACCAGACGTTCGTGTCCAACACCGTCCTCATTTTCGGCGACAACCTGGGCGATCGCCGGCTGATCGCCCAGTTCCAGTCCCTGTCTTCGTTCACCAACTTCAATTTCATCTACTTCAATCTCACGCGCCGCCTGCAGAAGGGGTTCTCCCTTTTCGACGACCGGACCTTTTTCCTGGGCTTCAACCAGTCGACCGGGGCGTTGACGCGCAGCCGCCGGATCTACCGTCAGACGGGGGCGCTGGCGCTCGCGAGCTATCCGCTCAATCGCTACTACCGGATCGACGGACAGCTCGGGTTCATCTCGCGATCGTTCGATTTCCCGTTCGTGATCACGAACAACGACGGGACGCAGGCGTTCCTGATCGAGAACCGGCAGGACAACTTCCCCACCGCCGGGGTTTCGTTCGTCGGAGACACTGTCCTCTACGCGGAGTGGGGCCCCCTGTCCGGCCGGCGATTCGCGCTGTCCTACTCCTACTCCCCCGACCTGAAGAAGGACACGAACAGCTCGGTTCCGGGCCAGCACAATTCCGCGACGCTCTCCTCGGACGTCACGGTCGACGTCCGGCAGTACATCCGGATCACCACCCGCTCGCTCATCGCCCTCCGATTTTTCGGCGCGCACTCGACCGGCAATTTCCCGAACATCTACTACTTCGGCGGCCTGGATACGCTGCGCGGCCTCGACTTCCGCGAGCAGATCGGGAACACCATCGCCTATGCGAATTTCGAGTACCGCTTTCCCCTGATCGACGTGCTGGCGCTTCCGTTCGGCGCGTTCCGCGACATCCGCGGACAGATCTTCATGGACGTCGGCGGCGCGGCGCTGAAGGACCAGAAGTTCGTCTTCTGGGACTCGCACGAGAGGGTCCTGAAAAACGGCAGGGCCTCCTACGGGATGGGGTTCCAGCTCTCGCTTCTCGGACTCGACCTCCACTGGGACTTCGCGAAGCTGTGGGATTTCAAGAAGACCCTTTCCGGGCTGAGGACTTCCTTCTACATCGGGGCGCAGTTCTAAAAGAAATTCGCGGGGTCAGGTCTTCACGGATCGCCGCGGTCGCTCCAGCCGGGCCGGTCTTGCCGCTTCGCCGCGCGAAGTTGGCAAGAGGAGACCTGACCCCGGTAGAATCCGTCTCCGATTGTCCCCCCGCAGCTCATTGGCGATCCGGGTGCTCGGCACCTACGGCGGCTCCGCGCCCGGATACCGGATGACCACGTTCCTGATCGACGGCGAGACCGCCTTGGACGCGGGCGCCCTGACCGAGTCGCTCCCGCTCGCCGCGCAGCGCCGCATCCGGCGCGTCGCCTTGACCCACGCGCACTTCGATCACTTCGCCTCGCTCCCCTTTCTCGTGGCGAACCTCGCCGGACGCGAGTCCGCGCCGCTCGAGGTCGCGGCGCCGGCGCCGGTCCTCGCTTCGATCCGCCGGCACGTGTTCAACGACTCGACCTGGCCGGACTTCACGCACCTCCCGTCCGCGTCGCGTCCCGCGCTCAAGTTTCGAACGATCGCCGAAGGACGCCCGTACCGCGCGGGCGCCGTGACCCTGACACCAGTGTCCGTCAACCATCTGATTCCTGGATACGGCTACATCATTTCGAAGCCGGGCCGGTCGGTCGTCTTTTCGGGCGACACCGGGCCGACGGAGCGGCTCTGGAAGGTCGTCTCGCGGGTGCGGAACCTGAAGGCGGTCTTCCTCGAGGTGTCCTTCTCCGACGATCAGCAGGACCTCGCGCGGGACTCGAAACACATGACGCCGCGGCTGGTGGCGCGGGAGCTCGCGAAGATGCCGGCGAAAGTGCCCGTGTACCTGTACCACATGAAGCCGCCGTCGCTCGCGCGCATCCGCCGCGAGATCGCGGCGCTCGGCGAGCCGCGGTTGAAGCTCCTGGAGTCGGAGAGAAGCTTCAGGTTTTGAGAATGTCGCGGGGACAGGTCCCACGGACCTGCACCCGCCACAGTCAAAGCAACCGCGACCAGGCGAGGAGATCCACCGCGAGCGTCCCGGCCATCCGTCCACGCGCGGAGTCGTTCTTCAGGAGATCCTCGCGGGCGCCGGAGAGAACCGCTTCCCGAACGAGCCACGTTTCGCCCTCGTGCACGTCGACTCGCAACGAAAGCGAGCCCCTGCGGCCGTCTCCATAGCGCCGCTCGACCTCGAGGGCCCGGCGGCCGGGATCGGGCGTAACTTCTTCCTCGAAACCTGCCTCCGCCATTCCCGGCGGCGAGAGCCGGAAGCGCCAGCCCTCCCCCGTCACGTCGGCGACGCCTTCCATCAGCCGCCGGTATCCCTCCGGGCCGGCGATCGGCGCAAACGCCACCTCGGGACCGGCGTCCACGGAGAGATACGCCGCGATGCGCGCGTCGGCGATCTCGGACGCCGGGTCGCCCGCGATCGAGAACGCGCGGCGCAAGACTTCCACCTCGATGCCGAAGAGCTCCGCGAGCTTCGAAGGGCGGTCGTCGGAAACCGGGATTCGCGTCCGCGTGTGCAGGTCGTCCACCCGGACCTCGCCGCGCGCGAACGTCACGACCCGCGCGGCGTCGCGCCGCTGGAGCGACACGTTTCGAAGGAACTTCGAGTCCGGCCGGAAGGTGCGCCGCCAATGGCCGGAGAACTCCTCCTCGGAGATCGCGTCGCGGAAGATCTCCAGCCGGCGCGGCCCCTCCGGAACGCCCGAAGAGAACCGCACGAGCGTCCCCCGGTCGCTCTCGGCGGCCGACAGCCCGATGACTTCCGTCTCGATTTTTCCCCCGCCGGCCGGCACGAGCGCGGGCAGCGGAAACCCGACGTCGGCGATCCACTCCTTCGCTCCGATCGAGACGAGGAGCGCGGCGTGGTCGAAGTCCTCCTCAACCCGCCCGAGCGCCTTTCGCGTCGCGAAACCGAGCTGGCAGGCGAGGGCGTCGAAAGCGGCGACGCGGGCATAGCAGGTCCCTCCGGTTCCATTTTCGAGAAAGTCGCGCCAGAAGACGTCCGGCGTCCGGGGCTTTGCCGCCGGATCCGCGACGTCCGCGTTCCGCAGGATTTTCGATGCGGTCTCGAACGGGACGCGCGCGAGGAACCGGCGGAACAGCTTCTCCAGAAACGCGTGGGACGGCTCTTCGGCGGACAGCTCGAGCGCGTCGAGCACGTCCTCGAGCGGGACAATCACGCTTTCTTCGTCAGGCGAGCGACGAGCGCTTCGATCCGATGCCGCGCTTCGTCGGAGAACCAGAAGTCGAGAAACGGATCGTCCGCTCCCGCCCGATCGAAACGCGCGAGCGTCTCCGCCCTCGCCCGCCGCTTGATCTCGGCGTAGGCGAAGCGCGAGCGCCCGGCGAGCTGGCGCGCGCGATCGAGGGCGGCATCGAGGAGGTCCGCGGCCGGGACGATGCGGTCGAGGAGCTCCGCCTCGAGAGCCCGCTCGCCGGGGACGTTGTCGCCGGCGGCCGCGAGCCGCTCGGCTCCGCGATCGCCCAGGAGATGCCGGAAGATTTCGTAGCACGCTCGGGGAATCGGAACCCCGAGCGCGACCTCCGACAGTCCGAATTCGCCGTTTCCCTCGGCCGCGAGCCGCTCGTCGGCGGCGGACGCCAGGATCAAGCCCCCCGCGATCGCGTGACCGGGAAGCGCGGCGACGAGGGGTGCCTCGAAGGTGAAGAGCTCTCGCATGAGCGCTGTGAAATCGGCGAGAAACCGCTCCATCTCCGGCCGGTCGAATCCGCTGACGACGGGAAGGTCCCATCCCGCTGAGAACAGCGTCAGCGACGACGTCAGCACGAGCGCGTGAGCGGCCGCGTGCTCCGCGAGCGCGGCGCGCAGCTCCGCGACGAGCGCCGGGTCGATTGCGTTCGCGCGGGGACGGTCCAGGGTGACGAGCGCGATGCCGCCGTCGCGGATCTCGGTCCGGACCGTTTCCGTCGCGCTCAGGCGGTCCTCTGCGCGAAACGGCGCGGGCCGAAAGCGAGCTCGTGCACAGTCGTATCGGACGTCAGCTCCGGATGGAAAGTCGCGGCGATGACGTTTGCGCGGGCCACGAGAACCGGCTCGGACTCGCGGGTCGCGAGCACCTCGACGCCGGGGCCGACCCGCCGGATCCTCGGAGCGCGGATGAACACCGCCGGAAGGGCTCCACCCAGATCCGGCGCATCGACCTCGCCCACGAACGAGTCGACCTGTCGGCCGTAGGCGTTGCGCTCGACGGTGATGTCCAGCAACCCGAGCCCCTTCTGCGCCGGATGAGTGACCTCGCGCGCGAGCACGATCGCGCCGGCGCACGTTCCCAGAACCGGGCGGCCGGTCGCCGCAAAGCGCCGGACGGCGTCCTCCCACGGCGCCGACTCGAAGAACTTCCAGAGGGTGGTCGACTCACCGCCCGGAACGACGAGCCCCGTTGCGAGCTCGAGCTCTTCCGGCTTCCGGGCTTCGAACCATTCGAGCCCCATCCGGGCGAGCTGCCGGCCGTGCGCGGCGAAGTCGCCCTGTAGGGCGAGAACCGCAATTCCCCGATTCACCAGCCTCTCCCCTGCATGCGCGCTTCCTCCGGCAGGCTCGCCGCTTCGATCCCCTTCATCCCCGTGCCGAGCGACTCTTCGGCCTCCACGAGCGCGTGCGCGTCCTGCCAGTGCGTCGTCGCCTTCACGATCGCGCGCGCGCGAAGCGCGGGATCGTCCGACTTGAAGATTCCGGAGCCGACGAAAATCGCCTCGGCGCCGAGCATCATGCAGAGCGCGGCGTCGGCCGGCGTCGCGACGCCGCCCGCTGCGAAGTTGGGCACAGGCATCCGGCCGCTCTCGGCGACTTCCTCCACGAGCTCGAACGGCGCGGCAAGGCGCTTGGCCTCGCGCATCCGCTCGTCCTTGCTCATCAGCGTCAAGTTGCGGATGTCGCGGTGCACTTCTCGCAGGTGCTTGACGGCGTGCACGATGTCGCCGGTGCCCGCCTCCCCTTTCGTGCGGATCATCGCGGCGCCCTCGCCGATCCGGCGCAGCGCCTCCCCCAGGTTGCGGCAGCCGCACACGAACGGCACCGTGAAGTCGTGCTTGTAGACGTGGTTTTCCTCGTCGGCCGGAGTCAGGACCTCCGACTCGTCGATGAAGTCCACCTTCAGTGCCTCGAGGATCCGCGCCTCGGCGGCGTGGCCGATCCGGCACTTTGCCATGACGGGAATCGAGACCGCCTCCTGGATCTCGCGGATCTTGGAGACCGGCGACATTCTCGCGACTCCCCCGTCGCGGCGGATGTCCGCCGGCACGCGTTCGAGCGCCATGACCGCTGCCGCCCCCGCGGCTTCCGCGATGCGCGCCTGCTCGGCGTTGACGACGTCCATGATGACGCCGCCCTTCAGCATTTCCGCGAGCCCCACCTTGACCCGATACGAATCGGAATCGCTTCGCCTCATGACGATCTCCTTCTCAGGGCCGCGGGCCCTGTCCCCGGGACTTCAAACGACCGGCGCTGACTCGAGGACCGAGGCCCTCGCGCGCGTTTCTCGAACTGCTTCCGCAAGGAGAGCGACACCGCGCTCGATCGATTCCCGCTCGACGCGGGAGACCGAGAGCCGCAGCGCTCCCCGATCTTCACCCTCCGGATCGAAGTCCGCGCCGGCCGACACCGCGACACCCCTCGCGGCGGCGGCTTCCGCGACTCTTCGGCCCGACACCCCGGGCGGCAGGATCATCCAGAAAATCGCGCTGCCCGGCTCGCCGCCCCACCACGACAGGTCGGGCAGATGTCTCGCGAGCGCGCCCGACATCTCCTTCCGCCGCGTCTCGACCTCGCGAGCCCGCGCGCTGCGCGCCTCGCGGTCCAGACCCGCGCGCAGGAACGACGCGATCGCCGCCTGCAGCGGGAGCGGCGTCTGGAAGTCGGCCGTGCGCTTGACGAGGGCGAGGCGCTCCACCACGGCGCGGGGCGCCGCGAGCCAGCCGATGCGGAAGCCGGGCACGAGGTCCTTGGACAGCGTCCCGAGCCAGAGCACCCGTTCGGGGTTGCGCGCCGCGAGCGGGGTCAATCCGGACTCCGGCTCCTCGTAGCCGTCCTCGATCACGAGCGCGCCGGCGTCGACCGCCGCTTCCAGGATCTCCCGGCGCTTCTCGTCGGTCGCGGTGACGCCGGTCGGGTTCTGCCGCTCCGGCATGACGTAGACGAGCTTCACCCGACGCCCGCGCAACGCGGCGACGTCGGGCCCCTCCGGCGTCATCGGCATCGGCACGATCTCGACCCCGGCAAAACGGGCGAGCGCGAGTGCGCCCGGATACGACGGCGACTCCATCGCGACCGGATCGCGCGCGTCGGTGAAGGTTCGGAAGACGAGGTCGAGGCCCTGCTGTGCTCCGCTCGTCACCAGGATCTCTTCCGGCGAACGCGTCACACCGCTCTCTTCCAGGCGGCGCGAGATCTCGACCCTCAACTCCTCGAGCCCGAGCGGGGGAGCGTACTGCCACAGCTCCGGCCGTCGGCTCCATGCCTCGGTCAAGGTCTGAGTGAAGCGCTCGAGCGGGAAGAATCGCTCATCCGGAGTCAGGCGCGAGAAGTCGGCGACCATCGGACCGGAAACCGGCGGGGGAGCCGCGGCCGGGATCGCGGACGCACGGTGCGACACGAGCTCGGACGCATCGAAGCGCCTCAAACGCCTCGCGTCGGCGCGGACGACGGTCCCGCTCCCGACGCGCGTGGATGTCAAGCCTTCCTCCTGGAGACGCCGGTACGCGGCCTGGACGCTGCCGCGATTGACCTGGAGCGCCGCGGCGACTTCGCGCGTTGTGGGGAGCCGCGTCGCCGCCGGAAAGAGACCGGTCTCGATGCGGGCGGCGAACGCCGCGAAGAGCTGTTCGGAGAGCGCCTCTCTCGAAGCGCGATCGAGAGTGATCGATGTGATGTGATCCAATTGGTCCGTCACCGCGCCAATTGTATTGGCGCATCGAACCAACCTCAAGAGATTTCGACCTTAATTATTGATGGTGAAGGAGAAAATGATTTTTGGCAGGTTTTGGGGTGGGCAAATGCCTCAAAACGAATAACTGGCTACGCCATCAGTAATTTACGCGTCAGGCGCCGTGCTTTCTCAGTTCATCGTCGAGGTTGCGGGCGAAGAGGAATTCCTCGTCCCGGGGAGAGACGTTCTTTCGCTTGCCGAGCGCGGTGCGGACCTTCTGCTCCATCGCGTCGAGCTCCTTGTAAGCCTCCGTCAGGTCCCGCACGATCGCCCGCCGCACCGTCTCGTCGTCCGCCTTCTGTACCAGGTTCAGGTTGCCCTTCAGTTTCTTCGCGATGACGCGCGAGAGATACAGCACGCGGTCGGGCGAAGGCTTCACCGCTCTCGTCCCGCGAGCAGCTCATCGGAAAGCGGATGCCGGAAGAGCTGCTCGATGACCGACGTGGTGATCGCCGCGACGTCGGCGCCCATCAGCGCCGCGTCGAGCACGTGGATCGGGTTGCGCAGCTCCGCGACGACGATCTGCGTCTGGAAACCGTAGTTGTCGTACACGCGGATGATCTGCTCGACCAAATCCATGCCGATCGAGCCGACGTCGTCGAGCGCGCCCACCGCCGGAGCCACGTAGCTGACGTTGGATTTCGCGGCGATCAGCGCCTGCGCGGCGGAGTAACAGCCCGACGCGCAGACGGCGACCTGGTCCTGCGCGAGGAGCCGCGCGACCCGCATCGCCTCGGGCTGCGCGGGGAGCTGCACGACGATGTCCTTCCCGAGCTTCGCGAGCTCGCGCGCTTCCTTGTACATGCCCTTCGCGTCGGTCGAGACCGGGCCGACGCAGACCGGGCCGTCGGTCAGCGAAGACAGCTCGCGGGCGGCGCGGCGATAGTCGACTCCGGCCTTCTGAGCGGCCGCCGCCGAGAGCCAGACGCCGTCCAGAAGGCCCCATTCGCGCACCTTTTTCGCCTCATCGGCGACGGCGCTCTCGAGAAAAAACCGCATGGGTGGCGGGGGATTCTATCCCCCACGCATGTCATCCCGAGCGGACCTGTTCAGCTTAGGGGAGGTCCTCGTCTAAGAACGGAGGGGTTTCGCCCGCTCCCTTGGACTTGGGTCCCGGGTCCTGGGTCTGCCCTCCGGTCCCCGGCAGCGCTGCCTGCGGCTCGTCGTCGTTCTCGTCCGGCTCGGCGAGCTTCGCGACTGCGACCACGCGATCTCCTTCTTCGAGATCGATCAGCTTGACCCCCTGGGCGGCGCGGCCCGTCTCGCGGATGTCCTTGACCTTGATCCGGATCAGCATCCCGCTCTGAGTGATCAGGAGGAGCTGGTCGACGTCGGTGACCGACTTGATCCCCGCGACGGGGCCGTTCTTATCCGTGACCCGGATGTTGATGACGCCGGAGCCGCCGCGCGCCTGGAACCGGTACTCGGAGGCCTCGGACCGTTTGCCGTATCCCTTCTCGGTGACCGTCAGAAGATGCCCGTGCTCTTCGACGACTTCCATCTCCACGACGTAGTCGCCGTCTTTCTTCAGCGCGATGCCCCAGACCCCCGTCGTGTCGCGGCCCGTGGGACGCACGTCGGTCTCCGCGAACCGGATTCCCTGGCCGAGGTGCGTGCCGATGAAGATCTGGCGCGTTCCGTCGGTGACGCGAACGGAGAGGAGCTCGTCTCCGTCCTCGACGTTGATCGCGATGATGCCGCCGGAGCGCACGTTCGAGTACGCCGAGAGGGCGGTCTTCTTGACGAGCCCCTGTCGGGTCGCAAAGACGAGGTACTGGTCCTCCGGAAAGTCCTTCGTGGAGGCGAGCGCCACGACGCGCTCGTTCGGATCGAGGTTCAGCAGGTTGACGATCGCCTTGCCGCGCGTGGCCGGGCCGAGCTGCGGGACCTCGTACACCTTGATCCAGTGCATTCGGCCGCGCGAGGTGAACGCGAGGATGTAGGCGTGCGTCGAAGCGACGAAGAGGTGCTCGACGACGTCCTCTTCTTTCGTCGTCGCGCCGATGCGGCCCTTGCCGCCGCGCCGCTGCGCGCGGTAGAGAGACAGGGGAGAGCGCTTGATGTAACCGCCGCGGGAGACCGTGATCACCATGTCCTCTTCGACGATCAGGTCCTCGATGTCGATGTCCGACGCTTCCGCGATGATCTCGGTTCGGCGGTCGTCGCCGAACTGCTTCTTCACCTCGGAAAGCTCTTCGACGATGATGTCGAGAACGAGCTTGTCCGACGCGAGGATCTCCTTGAGTTTCGCGATCAGCGCAAGGACTTCCTTGAACTCGGCAACGATCTTTTCGCGCTCGAGTCCGGTCAGCCGCTGCAGGCGCATCTCGAGGATGGCCTGCGCCTGGACCTCGTCCAGCCGTATGACGTCCTCGCTCTTCTTTCCTTTCGCCGGTGTGTCGCCGAGCTTCACCCCCGCGAATTTCTCGAGGCCGGCGCGCGTCATCGAGACTTCCGAGATCAACCGGTCCTTCGCTTCCTTCGGGTCTTTCGATCCGCGGATGATCTTGATCACGAGCTCGATGTTCGCGAGGGCCAGCGCGAGGCCGCGCAGGAGGTGCGCGCGCTCCTCTGCCTTCCGCAGGTCGAACTGGGTGCGCCGGATGACGACCGACTTGCGGTGATCGATGAAGTGCCGGAGCAGGTCGGCGAGCGGGAGGATCTTCGGCTGGTTCTCGACGATCGCCAGGAAGATGATCCCGAAGGTCGACTGCATCGGGGTCAACGCGTAGAGCTGGTTCAGGACGACCTGGGCGTTCTCGCCGCGCTTCAGCTCCACGACGACCCGGATCCCCTCGCGGCTCGACTCATCGCGGAGGTCGGCGATCCCCTCGATCTTCTTCTCGTTGACGAGCTCGGCGATCCTCTCCACCAGCTTCGCCTTGTTGACCTGGTAGGGGATCTCGGTCAGGACGATCGACTCCTTCTCGCCGCGCGCCGCCTTCTCGATCACGGCCCGGGCGCGGACCTGCACGATGCCGCGGCCGGTCTTGTACGCGTCGCGGATGCCCTGGGCGCCGTGGATGAAACCGGCGGTGGGGAAGTCGGGGCCCTGCAGCTTGCGCATCAGCTGCGCGAGGGTTGCTTCGGGATGCCGGATGAGCTCGATCGTTGCGTCGACGACCTCGCCCAGGTTGTGCGGCGGAATGTTCGTCGCCATGCCGACCGCGATGCCCGAGGATCCATTGACCAGCAGGTTGGGGAACTTGGCCGGCAACACCGTCGGCTCGACGAGCGAGCCGTCGTAGTTGGGCACCCAGTCGACGGTCTCCTTCTCGATGTCCTCGCCGATCAGCTCCGCCGCGAGCCGCGTCAGGCGAACCTCGGTGTAGCGCATGGCCGCGGCGTTGTCGCCGTCGACCGAGCCGAAGTTGCCCTGTCCGTCCACGAGCGGATAGCGCATCGAGAAGTCCTGCGCCATCCGGACGATCGAGTCGTAGACGGAGCCTTCGCCGTGGGGGTGGTACTTGCCGAGCACGTCTCCGACGATGCGCGCGGACTTCTTGTACGGCCGGTTGTGGAAGTTGCTCTGCTCCCACATTCCGTAGAGGCAGCGGCGGTGGACCGGCTTCAGCCCGTCGCGGACGTCCGGCAGCGCGCGGCCGATGATGACCGACATCGCATAGTCGAGATAAGACCGGCGGACCTCGTCCTCGATCGTGACGGGAACCTTCTCTTCGGGGGTCAGGAGGTTCGGGCTCATCGTCTTCTCATTTCACTCGGGACGACAGGGGAGGACGGACGACCCTGCGGGTCAAATGTCGAGATTCCTCACGTTCAACGCGTTCTTTTCGATGAAATCGCGGCGCGGCTCGACCGCGTCGCCCATCAGAATGGAAAACACTCCGTCGGCCTCGACGATGTCTTCGATCGCGACTTGAAGGAGCCGCCGCGTTTCGGGGTTCATCGTCGTCTGCCAGAGCTGCTCGGGGTTCATCTCGCCCAGCCCCTTGTAGCGGTTGATGACCAACCCCTTCTTGGCGGATTCGTAGATCGCGTCGACGACGGCCGGCAGCGACTGGTGCCTCTCGGTTTCTCCGTTGCGCGCGACGGCGTAAGGGCCGTCCAGGAAGCCGCCGATCGACTTGGCCGCTTCCCGGATCCGCTTCATTTCGTAAGAGGCGACGAACTCGGCGTCGATGCGCGCCGCGCGAGGCACGCCGTTGACCCGGCGGACCAGCTCGAGCGCCCAGGCCGAGTGCTCCTCGTCGGGGACGACCTCGGCCTTTTCGAAGTCGAAGGCCCGGACCGCTTTGGCCAGGTCGTCGACTTTCTTCTTGTCCGAAAAATCGCTCTTCGACAGCATCCCGCGTTCCAGCAGCGCGCGAACCAGTTGCTCGGAAATTCCGCGCTTCTCGAGCTTGGCCGCATGGCCGCGGTACTCCTCCATCTTCTCGAGAAGCGCGACGAGCTTCGCGCCCGCGGCGGAGGCGCCGGACATCTCGGAGGTCAGAGAGCGATCGTCCCCGATCCGCGCGAGAAGGAACTTCGACATCTCCTTCTCGTCCTTCAGGTACGTCTCCTTCTTGCCCTCGGCGACCTTGAAGAGAGGCGGCTGCGCGATGTAGAGGAAACCCTTGTCGATGACCGACTGCATGTGGCGGTAGAAGAACGTCAGGAGCAGCGTTCGAATGTGCGAACCGTCCACGTCCGCGTCGGTCATCACGATGACCTTGTGGTACCGGACCTTCCCGGCGTCGAAGTCCTGCGCGATGCCGGTCCCGAGGGCGGTGATCAGCGTCCGGATCTCGGCGGAGGCCAGCATCTTGTCCAGCCTCGCCTTCTCGACGTTCAGGATTTTCCCGCGAAGCGGGAGGATCGCCTGGAACTTGCGGTCTCGTCCCTGCTTCGCGCTGCCGCCCGCGCTGTCTCCTTCGACGATGAAGAGCTCTGAGAACGCCGGGTCTTTTTCCTGGCAGTCGGCGAGCTTTCCGGGCAGCGATCCGGAGTCCAGTGCCCCTTTCCTCCGCACGAGCTCGCGCGCCTTCCGTGCCGCCTCCCGCGCCCGCGCGGACTCGACGATCTTCTCGACGATGCGCCGGGCGACTCGAGGGTTTTCCTCGAGGTGGGAGCCGAGCTTTTCGTAGACGACCTGCTGGACCCAGGTCTTGACCTCGGAAGAGACGAGCTTGTCCTTCGTCTGAGAGGAGAACTTGGGGTCCTTGACCTTGACCGCCACCACGGCGGTCAGCCCCTCGCGGCAGTCGTCGCCGGAGAGATTCGTCTCCTTCAGCGACTTCGTCAGTGCGTTCTGCTCGGCGTAGCGCTGGAGCGCTCGCGTCAGCGCGGTCTTGAAACCCTCCAGGTGAGTTCCGCCGTCCCGGTTGTTGATCGTGTTCGTGAACGTGAAGATCGTCTCGGTGTACCCCTCGTTCCACTGGAGCGCCACCTCGACTTTCTCCTTGTCCGAGTCGCGCCGGGGGTCCCCGGTGCCCCCCTTCACGTCCTGGAAGTAGATGACCTTGTCGTGGATCGGCTGCTTCGTCTTGTTCAGGAGCTCGACGAACGACCGGATACCCCCCTCGTACGCGAAGTCGTGCTTCTTGTCGGTCCGCTCGTCGTGGATCGCGATCGCGACGCCCGGGTTCAGGAACGAGAGCTCGCGCAACCGCTGCGAGAGGCTGTCGAAGTGGAACTCGCTGACCGAGAAGATCTCCGGGTCAGGCCAGAACGTGATTCGCGTTCCGGTCTTGCGCGACGTGCCGGTCGTGCGGATGGGCGCGGTCGGAAAGCCGCGCTCGTAGGTCTGAACCCACACCTTGCCGTCGCGGCGGACCTCGACGTCCAGCCGCTTCGAGAGCGCATTGACGACCGACACGCCGACGCCGTGGAGACCGCCCGAAACCTTGTAGGAGTTGTCGTCGAACTTCCCGCCCGAGTGGAGGTCGGTCATGATGATCTCGAGCGTTTCGCGCTTGTGCTCCTTGTGCATCCCGACGGGAATGCCGCGGCCGTTGTCCTCGACCGTCACGGAGTTGTCCGCGTGGATCGTCACCGACACCCGGTCCGCGTGTCCGACCTGCGCTTCGTCGATCGAGTTATCGACGAGCTCGAAGACCATGTGGTGCAGCCCGGAGAGGTCGTCGGTATCCCCGATGTACATCCCGGGCCGTTTGCGAACGGCTTCGAGCCCCTTCAGGAGCTTGATCGAGTCGGTGGTGTAGGCGGTGCTCATCGCGTCAGATCCCGTCCGATCCCGTTCGAGCCGTCGCGCGCGTGTCGTCCGCCGAAGCATGGCCTCCGCTCATCCGGAGGACCGTCGCCGGGACCCCGCGGAAGCGCGAGACGTCCGAGGCGGTCGTCAGCACGACCGTCGTCCCATCCGGCAGGCCGGCGAAGAAGCGGTCGAGCGATCTCGCGGAAAGCCCGGCGTCGAAGTCGTCCACCCCGAAGAGGGGAGCCTCGCCGCCGGCGTCCCTGACGACCCGCCACTCGGCGAGTTTCGCGAGGGTGACCAGCCGGTGGAATTCGCCCGCCGATGCCCGGCCTTCCAGGGGTCGGCCGCCTCGGCTCCACAGCAGGTCATCTCTGTGCGGGCCGGCTAAGGTTCGGCCCCTCAAACGCTCGATCGGAAGCATTTTTTCCAGGGTCTCCAACAGATCCGAACTTTCTCCAGGTAAATAACTTATCGAGACGCCGGCATATTCCTTTCCGGCCCCTTTCGCGAGCTCCGAAAAGACGGTCGAAAACACCGCGAGGCCCTCCCGCCGGTGCCTCCGGACTGCCTCTCCCGACCGGGCGAGCTCCTCGGTCCAGGCCTCGAGCTCGCAAGGAGATCCGCGCCCGCTCCGTCCCTCCCGGATCCCGTTCAAAAGCGCGTTCCTTTCCTTGAGCGCCCGGTCGTAGGCGGCCAGGTCGGCCCCCGCGAGAGGCCGGTACCCGAGAACCAGCCGGTCGAGAAAGCGCCGCCGGGCTTCCGGCGGCCCCGTGACGAGCGCGCGATGCTCCGGCGCGAGAAACACGGCCGGCGCGAGAACGGAGGCCTCGCGGAAGGACGTCTCCTTTCCGCTCCGACGGAACCGGCGCCCCGCGTCGCGCGACCACTCGACAGAGAGATCTTCGGTCGCGAACCCGCGCCGCAGCTTTCCTTCGATCGCGAAGCCCTCGCCTTCGGCGGACATGTCGGCAGGGCTTGCGCGACGGAACGACCGCTGCCCGCACACGAGCGCGACCGCCTCCAGGAGGTTCGTCTTCCCCTGTCCATTCTCGCCGACGACGAGGTTCCAGCCGGGGCCAAAGGAGACGACGTCGGAGGAGAGGTTGCGGAACCCGCGGGTGGTCAGCTCGAGGAGGCGCAAGATCGTTTCCGGTCGGACGACCGCGGAAGATCCCTCACAGCCGCATCGGCATGACGACGTACAGGTATCGGGACGCGCCGTCGATTCCGCCCTCGGGGGAGCAGAGACACTGCGTGTTCTCGTCCTTCAGCTCCAGCCTCACGTTCTCGGTCTCCGCCTCGTCGAAGAAGTCGAGAAGGTATTGCGCGTTCAGCCCGATCGACATCGGCTCTCCGTCGTACCGCACGTCGAGCGTCTCGGTTCCTTCTCCGAGCTCCTGGCTCGCGGACGCGAGCGTCAGGAGGTCTTTCTCGAACGAGAGGCGCACTCCGCGCGCCCGCTCCGGCGAGAACAGCGCGACGCGTCGGATCGCCGACTGGCAGGCGAGTCGCGGGACGATGGCGACCTTGTCGTTCCCCTTTCCGAGGATCTTTTCGTAGTCGGGGAAGTTGACGTCGAGGAGGCGCGCGATCAACTGCCGACTGCCCACGCGGAAGAGAAGATGGTTTTCCGAATGACGGATCTCGAGATCGCCGCCTTCGCCCCCGTCCATCTTCAGGATCTCGGTCAGCGCTTTCTTCGGGATGAGGACGTTCGGGAGAGTCCCTTTCGCGCTCTCTCGCACGAAATCGACCAGGGCCAGGCGGTGCCCGTCCGTCGCGACGAGCTCGAACTCCTTCCCCTTTTCCTTCAAGAGAGCTCCCATCAGCTGGAAACGCGTCTCCTCCGAGGAGACCGCGTACAAGACCTTACGGGTCAGTCGTTTCCAGGCCTCGAGGGGGAAGGTCATCCCTCCCTTTCCCTCGACTTTCGGGACGGTCGGATAGTCCTCCGCGGGCTGCGCGACGAGCCGGAAGCTCGACCGCTCGCACG